>Ga0310696_10002121_pt1 | contig 26953 bp, 40 predicted proteins | sample AusTroGonzalo_MG_4_FD_203885 | JGI IMG/M metagenome (GOLD analysis project Ga0310696, IMG submission 203885) | Bovine rumen microbial communities from tropical cattle in Woodstock, Queensland, Australia - Gonzalo_02 (v2) (version 2) | ecosystem: Host-associated > Mammals > Digestive system >...
TGTTCGCGAGCAGTGATTCACGCAGGGCAAGTTGAGAAACGCGAATATGTGAGAATACGCGCGAGGATGCGCGACAGGCCCCAGTGTTTGCTGGGGTTTTCTCACGTCAGCCGCCGACCGTGCGGCGCGATCCGCGCGCAACCGCATTTGAGAAAGCCCGCCACGAAAGCCGCCTGAAAGCGGGCAAACAATCAAGATGTGAGACAATCAAGATGCTATGCAAACGTCGCAGCAGGGCAAAAGCAAGCCCCCTGCAAGAACCTTGCAAGGGGCCTGAAGGCACGGCGCACGCGCCGCGCAACTACGCCGCACGGCAGCGGATCGCGACGCTGTAGCCCAGCGGCTCCGACGGCACGACGCGCCCGCCGACGATCCGCAGCCGGGCGCCCATCACGAACGCCAGGTGGTCCGTCCGTCCCGCGCGGCGAAGCATGCGCCGGCGGTGCGTGTCCAGCATCATGAATACCTTGCGGATCGATGCCACGTCGATGTCCAGCAGCAGGTCGCCGTCTCCGCCGGCGAGGAGCATCTGCCGCCCGGTCATGAGCAGCGACTGGCGCAGGATCCCGCGCAGGTAGGCTGCCGGGTCTGCGGGATTGTCCGCCAGCAGCAGCACCTGCTCCGCGCAGTCCTTCACGAGCGCGAGGATCCTCCGGTCGCCGCCGGTGGCGTAGTTCGCGGCCGCGGCGAAGTCCTCCGCGTCGGCGGCGAGGCGCGCCATCACGCGGTCGAAGCCGGCCGTCGCGTCGAGCTCGCGCAGGCGCCCGACACCCGCCTCCTCGCGGAGGACGGCGCGCCGGTACTCCTCGCGCTCGGCCGCGGTGTCGTGGCCCAGCGCGGAGCAGGCGGCGGAGAACTGCCGCCAGAAGAGGCCCGTCTGGTTCGGCGTCATTTCTCGCCCCCCACCTGCGCGTCGGCCTTCGCCTCCACCCACACGGTCTCGCTCTGCGTGACGGTGACGAGCCCGCGGTCGACGAGCGACTGGAACGTGGCGTCCTTCTCGCGCCACCCCTTCAGGAGCGCCTCCTTGTCCACGCTGGACTTGGTGCGGACGAACTTGCGCGTCTTCGGATCGAGATCGAACGTCTCGCAGAGCAGGTCCCAGGTGTACTTGCGGTCCTTGCCGACGGTGGGGTTGCCGAGGCGCATCCCGTAGCGCGAGAGCGCCGTCTCGCCCTCCCGCTGGCCGGGCTTGAACATCTCGCCCTGGTGGGCGACGATGTACGGCTCGACGCGGGCCATGAGGCCGGTTATCCGCTCCTCAAGGCCCTCGATCTCGGGGCCGCGCTCGTCGTCCAGCTGCTGGTGCGCGTCCTTGAGCGCGGCCACCTTCACCTGGCGCTCGACTTCGAGCCGGGCAAGCTCGTCGATAAGTTGTTCACATTCCGCGCGGCCGGTGACCGGGGTGGGTTTGATTCTCTTGGTCGCCATGATTACTTTCCTTTCGTTTTCTTGGTTGCTGTTGGTTGCTTGCGCGTGGCCGATCCGGCCGCGGAAGGTGGCTTGCGGTACTTGCATTCGAGGCACGTGGCGCCGACAAAGAGAACGCACTCGCCGTCCCTCTGCCACTTGCATTCCGTGTTGGCGCAGGTCATAGGTCCTCCTCGAACTGCGAGCGGTACACGGCGCGGAAGCTCTCCCACGTGAGCGGGTGGCGCTGGCGCGACTTGTTGTTGCCCGCGCACCAGCTCGCCGTGAGCGCGAGGCAGGAGGTCAGGCGGTTCATGCGGATCTTGGAGAGCAGCGACTCCACGCAGGCGGGCGAGCCGGTGATGCCGTACTCCCTGGCCGCCAGCTCGATGTCCTCCATGGACAGGCGCCCGGGCAGGTTGACTATCCGCTGGCACCGCTGGTCGAGCTGCACAAGCCATCCCTTCATCTTCGGGTCGTTGATCAGGTCGTCCTCGAGCGAGCGGGTCCCGCACAGCACCATGCCGCAGCCGGAGGAGTCCCATATCTCGCGGATCCACTCCGCCACCTTCATCGCGGTCCCCTTCCCCGCGCTCATCACGAGCTCGTGAAGCTCGTCGATGACGAGCAGCGTGTTCCGCCCGATCGCCCGCGCCACGCGCTGGCGGGCGTCGTCCACCCGCAGGGAGGACGCCACGCCCACCGCCTCCGCGAACGCCGTGACGACAAGCTTCATCGTGGGCGCAGCCGGGATGCGCACGTAGCACACCTGCTTGTTGGAGCGCCGCTTGTACTCCTTGAGGCAGTAGGACTTGCCGAACTGCGTCGGCCCGATGAGACGGACGATGGCGTTGCGCGTGAGCGCGAAGTTGCATAGCCCGTTCACCTTCTCCCAGATCGAGTTCTCGATGAAGCGGTCGGACTTCATCTTCGCGCGCTCGGCCTCGAGCTCGAGGTACGTGTCGATCTGCTGCACCACCTTGTCGAGCGCACCCTCGTACTTGCCCGCGAACAGGCGGGAGATCGTGGCGCCGGAATAGTCCACCAGCGCGCCCGTCTGGTCGAACGAGTAGCCGCGCGAGCGGCCGAGGTTGAAGAGCCGTATGATGCTCTCCAGCCCCTCGTCGGGCAGGCGCCCGGCGTCCACGTAGACGCGGCACGTGGCGCGCACCTGGTCCGCGCTGCGGTTCATGCCCTGGTCGGGCTTGGCGGAAAAGAGGTCCGCCGCCTTTTCTGGCCTTATCATCTTGTTGTCTCCTTGTTTGGTTGGTTGTCGGAAATCTGCTAGCAGTTAATGTCGGCGGGCGCTGCGGCCGGCTCCTCGTCGAACGACACGTCCGCCGCGTCCTCCACGCCGGCGGCGGGCTCCTCGTCGAACGACACGTCCGCCGCGTCCCCGGCGGCGACCTCGCGCCTGGCTGCGGCCTCCGCCTCTGCGATGTCCACGGGATCCTCCAGCCCGAACGCCGCGACGTTCTCGGCGGCGCGGGAGTTGGCCTCCGCCTGGCGACGGCGCGCGATCGGCGCGAGGCGGCGCGCCTCGTCCGACAGCACCCTCTGCCGCAGCCCCAGCTGCGCGGCCAGCTCCTCGGGCGTCGCGTCCGCGCGGACGGCCTGCAGCACCTTTGCAACGCCAATATAACGCCCTTGCAGGTCGCACACGTACGCCTTGCCGCCGTCGAGCGGATTCGCCCACACGCGGTACTCCGCGCCTCGCGTCAGCAGCTTGCCGCCCGCGATCGCGGCCACGGTGAGGCGCGAGCCGATGTTGGGATCGCGGTAGACGAACTGCATGTTGCCGGTCACCCTGGCCGTGCAGCACAGCTCGCTGCCGAGGATGAGCGGCGAGAGGTAGTCCGGCACCGGCTTCAGCACGCCCTTCGACTTCTCCCACGCCTCGCGCGGCGAGAGCCGCACCTCGCGGTACTCCGCCATACCGGCGTTGACGAGCGCCGTCACCGCGCCAGCCTCCTCGGGCGACATGTCCGCCATCGCCTTGACCGCGCGCCACGACGCCTCGGACTTCAGCCGGAACTCGCCCTTCACGAACCCGCACTCCACCCAGCCCTCGAGCGCGTGATCCGTGCGCTCGTCCATCTGCCGGTGCGCCCGCTCGATCACCTCGGCGTAAGCCGGCCACGAGAGGAACGGCGTCTTCAGCTTCTCCACCGGCACGTTGGAGACCAGCGCGAGGGCAGTGAGCCGCTTCGCCTCCGCCACCATCGCGCCCGTCTCCTCCGGCTGCACGCCGCGCCCGCCGCCGATCTCGCCGAGGACGTGCCCGATCGCGTTCTTCAGCGTGGCGTGCATCTGCTCGATGTGCGGCTTGTTGCGCGGGTTGCCCTTGGCCGCGCCGTCGTGCAGCCCTTTTGCCAGCGGCGCGTTCGCGAGCGCGCCCGTGCGCCACTCCACGGGCCCCTGCCCCTGCGCCTCGCGCCAGGCGTTGATCAGCTTCAAGGCCGCCTCGAACTCGCCGTCCGCCTTGGTGGTGCCGCGCTCGCCCACGAGGACGACGCGCTCGGGCGGCAGACCGGAAACAGCAAGGGCGTAGTGATAGACGTACTTCGCCCACGCCGCCTTCAGCGTCTCGCGCGATCCGTCCGCCCTCTCGCGGATCGGCTTCGGAAGATGGCAGACGACGTGCCCCGTCAGAACGTCGATCGCCGCGAACTCCACAACGCGCTGCGGCTCCCTGTTGCCGGGGTACATGACCGCGTGCTCGTACCACATGTCGTCGAACTCGATCACCTGGCAGCAGGCGAGGCCCACGCGCGTCTTGCGGACGGTGAACCCGAACCGGCTCTTCGCCTCCGCCATGCCGTGGTGCGCCGCCACCATCGCAAACTCCGACGGCTTGAATTTCAGGAGGTTGCGGAAGCTCCATCCCGGCGGCGGGTTGCGCTCGCTCCACGGACACGGCTCGCCATCGGAAGGCATGAACCCGCGCAGCTGAAGGTACAGCTCGTGCCACGTGCCGACGCCGGGAACCGCCTTGCCCGCGCAGAAGTCGCACACGAGCTTCCGCCACGCCGGGCGCATCTTGCGCCGGTTCTCGAGCACGAGGGTCTGCCAGTGCTCGACGAACGCCTCGTTCGCGACGAGTCCGCGCACGCCCTCGCGCCGGTACTTGCACGGCACGAGACTCCACACGCCCTCGCGGCGGAAGTCGTCCAGCTTGCGGTAGAGGGATTTGAGGGACAGGCCCTTGTAGCCGAGCGGCGCGAGGCGCGCGGACATCGCGGCGGCGGCGGCCTTCTTGTCGCTCGCCTGGGCGAACACGGCGAGCGCGTCCGCGAACGAGAGTATCTTCGTGGCCGCGTCGCCCGGCATGACGGCAAACAGCCGGTCGATCTCGGCGGTGGTTATGGGGGATAGTTCGTTCATTTCTAGTTGGTAGTTGGTAGATGGTAGATGGTAGTTACCAGTTGACTGCCACGCAGCGGCTGGCGTGGTCTTCGGCGTACATGCGCTGCGCGATCTTGTGCTCGGCCGCGTTCAGCTCCTTGTGCCTCGCCCAGCGCTCTGCGGGCGGCAGCGCCAGATAGGCGCGGACGCGATCCAGATCAACCGACTGGGCAGAAGATGCTCCGGACACAACGCCCCGGCGGCGAGCGTTCCGTGCGCCATCGCGGCACGAGAGCGAGCAGTACCGCCCCTGGGCAGCGCGTGGCGTAAATTCCTTTCCACACCATGCGCAGGTACGCGGCGGCAGCTGGAGCGTGCCAGCGATGGCACGGTTCGCGCACGTCTTCGAGCAGAAGCGCGTGGCCTTGTGCTTGGGATCCACCGCAAACTCCTTGCCGCAGGTAGGGCAGACCTTCGGCGGTGGTGCCGGATGGTGGTTCGCCCAAAACCTGCGGGACACCGCGCGGCTCATGCAGCGCTTCGTGCAGTACTTCTGCCGCGCGTGAGACGGCGTGAACTCCTTGCCGCAGAGGGGACAGACCTTCGGCTTGCGCGCCTCGATGCGCCGTCTGGCGCGCAGCGCGAGGATACGCCCGCGCTTTATCAGCAGGCTGCACTTCGGCGAGCAGTACCGCTGGCGGTGGTGCTGGGGCGTGAACTCCGTGCCGCAGACTGGGCAGAGGCGCGGCCGCCTCGCCGCCTTCCGTGCGGCCGTCTTGCGCGCGGTCTGCCGCCGCGCGCCGGCGCGCCTCGCGCAAGTCTTCGAGCAGTACTTGTGCACTTTCCGCGACGGGTTCGTCTCGAACTCCTCGCCGCAGATCGGGCATGTCCGCGTCTCGCTCGCGCCATGCGGGTGGTGCTTCGCCCACCACCTTCGCGTCCCGGCGCGGTGCGTGCAGGCGCGCGAGCAGTACAGCTTCCGGCTGTCCGCCGTCGCGAACTCCTTGCCGCAGATTGGACATGTGCGCGTCATCACACGCCCTCCGGATCGGCGCTGTAGAGGCTGGGGTCGCTGGAAAGGAAGCATTCCACGCAGTTGCCGGACATGCCCGGCAGCGCGTCGCCGAAGTCTTCCAGGATCGCGGCGGCGAGCTTCAGGTCGTGGTAGGTCTGGCCGTGCATCGGCTGGGCGGCCTCCTGCAGCCGCCTTGCAAGCTCCTTGCAGTCCTTGGGCGAAGTCATGCGGCATCCCCCTTCCGCTTCACGATGCGGACCGAAAGCAGCGGGCAGGTCTCCGCCAGGTGCCGCACGACAGGCGGCTCCTCGATCGGCAGGCTGTTGGCCGCCGCTACGCGGCGCACCTCCTCGGGGTTCGCGAAGCCGCACACCTTGAGGATGCCGTCCGTCCCCATCGGGCAATGTATGCTCATCGGCCACCTCCCCTCAGCTCGCGCCAGGCGAGATTGCCGATCAGCGCCGCCACCACGGCGAGCCAGGCCAGCTGGAAAACCATGTCGCCGCTCATGCCTGGACCTCCTCGCTGGCTGCGAGCCTGGCGCGCCGGCGCGCCCAGTTCTTCTGCTTCTGGAAATGCCGATGGAAGAGCCGGTTCGCGCCCATCATGAGCGCCTCGACTTCGGCGAGCGTGCGGCTACGCTTCCTCGCGAGCTCGGCAAGGATCGCAATCGCCTCCACGTTCGACATGTGGCGTTCCTGTTCCTCTTCCTGGGGCTCCGTGCCGTCCGCGCCGGGCGGCAGGTCGAGCGGCGGCAACGCGCCCGTGCCGGCCGTCGGCTCGCCCATCGGCGGGTTCGCCAGCACGGCGTCGATCGCCGCCTGGGGCGTCTTGTATATCTCGCTCATTCCGCACTGCCTTTCTGCTTCAGCACGCGCTCGAAGGTGACGGTCTCGCGGCCGCCGCCGAAGCGGTCGCAGGGCTCGATCTTTGACACCACGTACTCGGCGTAGCCCTTGCGGTGGTAGCAGCAGTCGCCGGTGATGCCGAGCATGACGTGCTCGCCGACCTGGAAGCGACCGGCCTTGAGGTCGGAGACCTCGCGGGCTGCGGCGTGGAGTTGCCCGTTACGGGTTAGCGTGATTTTCTTCATTGGTTCGTTTCTCCTTGTCTTTGGGTTGGTTGACCGGCGGCGACGCGCCGCCAGAATGACTAAAGGCATCCGAGCATCACCGCTCCTCCGCTTGGAGCACCACGTTCGTGGCATATAGCAGGCCGTTGCGATTCTCGCAGAGCGCGTACTCCATCCAGTTTGTGGTCACGAGCGGAATGCGATGTTCCCAAGGCATTGCCCTGCGCTTCTCGATCTGTTCGAGCTTGTCAAGCCTATTGGTGATGTCAGCGATTATGTCCGGCGGCATCAACGGAATATTGTTGATGACGGTGACGGTGTTTGTGCGGGAGAACGTCCCCCTGTCATGCACCGGGCCAGTGGCAACCGACGACGAAATCCTCCCCAAGATACAGACAAGCAGAACACACACGCACAGCAACTGAATCTCCATGGTCTTCATCGTTCCTCCTCCTCGCGGAAATCCCGCCGATTGCCGTACCGGTCCCGGTGCCTGTACACGGGCTGGACGCGCACGTTGACGTAGCCGATCGCCTCGAACTCATCGAGCGCGCCGTGGATGTCGTCGGCATCCACCTCCACCATGCTCTGGGATATGAAGCCGTTGAACATCTGGCTAAACTGTATGTGCCACCTGTGCATCACGCCACCTCCGAGCTCTTGCGCGATTCCTTGTTTTCCCTGAGCAGCATCTCGAACTGGTCGATGGCGAAATCCGCCTTGGCTACTGCCTCGCCGAAGAAATAGCCCGCGTCCTTAATGCCGAAGTATGGGTCCTTGCAAACAACCTGAGAGCTGCCGAGACTCGCAGCGATCCGGCTGAGGCTGTTGCGAGCCTGCTTAGCTTGGGCCAGCATGAATTTAAGACGGCCGTGTTCTTCCTTGGTCATCACTTTCCTCCCAACTCTTCACTATTCACTATTAACTCTTCACTCTCCATCCCTCACCCCACCCTTTCCAGCAGCATCTTCGCTGCCTTCTGCGCGAGCTTGTCCAGCTTCGTGGCGAACTGCGCGAGATGCTCGTCCGAGAGACGGTGCAGGAAGTCGCGCCCGTCGAGCTGGACGAGCGTGTCCAGCGCGCCGCGCGCGCTCGCCCACAGGACGGCCTCGTGCTCCGCCACCGCCTTCAGCTCCGCCGCCACGTCCTTCGGCTTGCGGCCCGCGCCCTCCCGCGCGCCGCCGTGGTTCGGGTTGTTCGCCACCACGCCCGTGTCCCGGTACAGCGCCGCCAGCGGCTTCTCCTGCGCACCCGCCGCCGCAGCCATGATCTCCTCCATCGACGGCTCCACCGACAACGGCAACGGACGCCGCTGCTGCGCTCGCCACGCGCCCACCGTGACCTCGAACGCCGTGATGTAGTTGCAGGCGGTGCGATAGGTGAAATCGAGATTGTTGCCAACCCAATTCTGCCATTGCCCGTGCCCCAGGCGCTCGCGCTGGGCGGCGAGCACCCAGCCGCACTGGATGGCGCGCGCCTTCGCCGAGAGCGCGTCCCGGATGAACTCGCCGTGCAGGGCGTTCGCCTGTTCGGCCGGGCTTCCGTCCGGGATCTCAAGTCCGTTCACGCGCACGGTGAGCGCGGAAACCTTGTCGGCGGGCGGCGTCACGTCCACCACGGTGCCGCCTTCAAATGTCATGCAGTTGAACTTCTTTTTCATGGCTCTGAAACTTCCTTTCAACCTTCATCTGGCGTGTAGGCCGTCGATTCGATGTACCGCGCCGCCGCTTCCCGGCAGATGTAGAACTTCCCGCTTACGCACGAGGCGGAAATCTTGCCGCGCTTGATCGCGGAGATGATGGGGCCGCCGTCCGCCATGCCGAACGCGGCGGCGATCTCCGCCGGAATCAGCACGGGCTTATCCGGCAGCCGGTCGATGATTGCTTGCGTCGTGGCGTTCATCACTTCTCCTCCTCTACGCACGCCCATGGGTCGATGCCGAAGGTCTGCGCGAGCTCTTCGATGAAATTCGAATACGCCGCACACTGCCCGAGGGCGTAAGTGCCTCTCGGGTTCCCCTTGCCACCTGTGGCAGACACGGCACGTGCCCTCTGCCAATTCTCCATCTGCGCTTTGACAATGCGGCGCAGTTGATCCATCATCTGTTCTGCGTTCATCAGTCCACCTCCACGCGGATGTTCTTCCTCTTCATCTCGTCGACGAGGCGGCGGCTCTTGCGGATGCCGCGCACGACCATCGACACGTTCGAGCGCGTGCAGCCGAGCCGCTCCGCCGCCGCCTTCAGGCCAATCAGCGTCGTGCGCTTTCGTATCACGATCTCTTTCAACTTTGCCATCCTGCTCTCCTTGTGTTATACTTTGCGCGTTCCTTTTACGGGAACGGCGGAAAGAATAACATAAAATTTTATGTGACGCAAGTGGTCACGTAAAAAAAGATGTAATTTTTTATGAGCACGATTGGAGACAGATTGCGCGAGGCGCGTGGCGAGCTTTCAATGGCGAAGGCCGCAGTACTTGTTGGCATCAGCCAACAGGCTTGGAATCTTTACGAAAAGAATTCTTCCGCCCCTGGCGCAAAGCTGATACTTCGCATTTGCCAGGCGTTCCATGTCTCTGCCGACTGGCTGCTTGGGATTTCCAATCCCCAGACCACTACGACTCCGCATGAGATAAAGGCGGGCGCGAACTCCGCCGTGGCGATCGGCAGCAACGCGCAGGCATCGGTCTCGCTTGGCGAAGCACCGGCGTGTGCGAAGTGCCCATACAAGAAACGCCTGGCGAAGATCGAGAAGATGCTCGGCAAATGACCGGCAAATGACCGGCAAACGAAAGCCCCTTGCAAGCCGCTTGCAGGGGGCTTGAACTTTATGGCTGGCGGCAGGGCTCCTCCGCCTGCTCGATATCCAGCAGGACGGCCGTGAGCTCTGACAGCATGTAGTTGATCGTCTCGGGACAGACGGCCCGCTTCGCTGGCGGCATGCGCTTCGCGCGCTCTAGGTCGGCGGATATGAGCTTGAGGTTCCATCGGCCCATGATGGGCGGGCACGTGCAGGTCTCTAGCAGGTACTCCAGCGTGATGTCTGGCAACGACACCTTGACTCTTCGCATGGCATCCTCCCGTCTCACTTCGCGAACCTAAGGCAGGCGAACTCCGCACGGCAGGCGGCGATCGTGTCCTCGTGTACGATGCCAGTGTCGTTGGATCCACCGACGACCTTCTTGCCGTCGAAATAGAACCAGTAGCCGTCGCAGTCGCGGAACGCCTCCTCGAGATAAGGCCGGAAGCGCACGGGCACGTACGTCTTCAGGTCGACCGGGCCACGGCTTGCGCGCCGGCGACGCCTGCGGCGGCGCACCGTCCTCACCTTCACTTTCACTGCATTCGTGTCTGTCATTTTTTTGTCCTTTGTTTTTCTGTTGCGTCTCGAGACACCGTGTCTTTTGACGCCACTAGTATACCAAACGCCATTTCAGATTCTAGGCTTTTCCCGCCACCATGCCACGAAACCCCTTGTTTTATTGGGCTTTTTTATTTCGACCCCGCCCACTTGACACAGTAAAAGCGGGACGTCCACGGCGTGTTTCCGCTCGTCGGAATCGTTTTGCCCCAATAAAATAAGGGCTAAAAAAAATTAATATTTTTTTGGGGGCGGCGATCGGACCGCCCCCTTGCAAGCCGCTTGCAGGGGGCTTCACTTTTCCATCTAACTCTCAAAACGATACGCGCACGCGCACGGCTGTACGCGCGCGCGAGGCTATCTTCCGTTTCTACTTGATTTCCGCTTTTCTTGTTGATTGAAATGTGAAACCGTTTCACATTTGAAACATCTTGATTTTAAGTTATTGTTGATTCATCTTGATTGAAAAGTGAAACCGTTGCACTTTTGAAACAAGATGATTTAGCGGTTCTAGCCGTTTTAGCCGTTTCAACTTGATTAGCCGTTTTAGCCGTTTTGGCGGTTTTGTCGTTTGATTTGTCTCGCTCCATCGCATAGAATGGCGGCGTTCTTGGCACTTCCTCCTTCGCCAAGGCTACGGAGGATACTCCTTGTCTGGAACGGCGCGTGGCACCGGCGACACGGTGCGCCTACCAATTTGGAAAGAGCGATGAAGAGCGAGACGGAAATAGACGCGCTGGTGCGCAGGGCGGTGGACGCCGGGCTGGAGGGCCTGGACTTCCTCTCGTCGTTCACATACGCCGAGCTGGCAGAAGGCTACAACGGGATCGGCCCGGAGTTCCTTCCGGTGTGGCTGCGCGACATCACGTCCGACAGGCTCGACATCTTCGCGCCGTGCGCGGTGATCCACGACATGCGCAACCATGTTGCCGACGGCACGCGGGCGGCGTTCCTTCATGCGAACGACGAGTTCCGGCGCAACTGCCTGAAGATGGCCGACCTGGCGTATCCGCAGCAGCCGGGCGTGGAGGACGACATGAAGCGCGCCAGGGCGAAGGCCGTGGCGGAGATCCTCTACTGTTTCGTGAGCGCCGACAATTTCGGCTGGCGCGCCTGGCAGGAGGCGCACGAGAGGTATTTGGAGCGGCAGGCCGCCGCTTCGCAAAACAAGGAGAACGGACAATGAAGAAACTGCTAACAATCAGCATCCTCGCGACGATCGCGATCGGCATTACCGGCTGCCGCGCGGTAACGGTGGAGAACTACGGCGAGGAGATCGCCCGCGACGCCGACGACAAGCCGGTGACGCTGGCCGACGGCCGCATCCAGACCGTCCGCAAGGGCTGGAAGGTCCACCACAACCAGCACTGGATGACGACCACCGCCGACAGCATGAGCGCCACCGTGAAGCCGGAGGAGATCGCCTTCGCGCTCAACGGCCTCAACACGAAGCCATCGGAAGAGCTCAACAAGATGGTCGGCACGTCGCTGGACGGGCTCACCAAGCTGGTGGTGGCGTGCGCCGACGCCTACACCAAGATCGCGGGCGGCGGAGCGCAGGCCGACACCGCGCTCAACGTCGGCAAGAAGGTGCTGGAATACTTCAGCTCGAAGGGCGGCGACCTCTCGAAGGCGACCGTGTCTGCCGACACTGCATCCAACACCGTGACGGTAACGGACGGCACGACCAGCGTCCAGTGCGACGCCGTCGGCAACTGCTCCGACTGCACGCCGTCCAAGTAGTCCCCGCATAAGAGTCTTGCACCTACCATGGAACTCCAGGACGGACTTTCCCTCACCCTCGGCGGCACGACCCTCGCGCTCGTGATAAAGGAGGTTTTCGCCTGGCTGCGCGCCCGGCGGCAGAAGACCGAGATCACGCCGTCTCCCCTGCCGGTGGAGAAGCTCGACAAGTTCGTGACCCGGGGCGAGTTCAACAAGCACGTGGAGGACAATGCCCGCGACCACGAGAACATCTTCGCGCGGCTCAACGCCAACGACAAGCTCACCTCGAAGCTGGAGGGAATACTAGAAGGCATCCGCGAGGACTTGTCTGCGATAAAGGACAAACTTTTCAGGAGGGCAAAGTGATGGACGCAACCGACAAGCATGTGATAAAGACCGCGCTGCGCACCTTGCAGGCGGCCGCCGGCGCGGGGCTCAAGAAGAGCGCGCTCCTGGAGCAGATCGACCTCGCCGCCGGCGCGCCCACCACGGACGAGCAGCGCGAGGCCGCCTTCCAGATGATGAAGGGCCGCGGCTGGATATCCTGGTACATGGAGCCCGTCTGGCACGACCAGCGGTGGATCCTCACGGAGCGCGGCCTCACCGCGCTGGAAGGCATGTAGTTGGTGCTTGGTGCTTGGTGCTTAGTGCTTGGTGCGGAGAGCGGAAAACAATGGCGACGAGAAAGACCAGGACAGACGCATGGGGCGCGGACCTTCCGGAGGAGACGCGCTGGCGCATCTACGACGAGCTGGGCGCGCTCGCGTTCGGCGAGGACGCGATGACGCGTCTCTCGAAGATGTGCGCGGAGCTGCCGAGCCGCGCGGGCTGGTACCGCTTCCTCTCGCGGATGCGCCAGGCGGACGCCGAGCGCCGGATCGAGAAGATCGCGCAGTCGGTGGCGGAGGCCGAGCGCGTCGCGGACAAGCACGGCGTGAAGGCCGCGGTGCTGGTGGAGACCCTGAAGACGCTCGCGGTGGACCGCGCGATGACCGGCGACGACACTGCGGCCCAGAAGTTCGCGGCCGCGGCGGCGAGCATCTGGGACCGCGCGCAGCGCGAGCGCGAGATCGAGCTGAAGCAGTCCGCGCAGCGCACGCGCGACGAGCAGCTGCGCCTCGCCCGCGAGAAGTTCGAGGCGGCGGAGAAGCGGCTTGCAGCCGTGCAGGGCGCGGTGGACTCGCCGCAGCTTACGGACGCCGAGCGCGTGGCGAAGATCAAGGGCATTTTCGGGATGAGGTGAAATGACGGACGTGCTGCACGAGATACTGATGCCGTACCAGCTGAAGTGGGTGGAGGATTCCAGCCGCTTCAAGATCGGCCTGTGGTCCCGGCAGACCGGCAAGAGCTTCGCGACCGCGTGCGAGGCCGTCCTCGACTGCGTAGCCGGTGATGAAGCCGCAAAGAACGCAAAGAGCGCAAAGCTCTGGGTTGTTTTGAGCGCCGGGGAGCGCCAGGCGCTCGAGTGGATGGAGAAGGCGAAGAAATGGGCCGAGGCGGTGAAGGCGACGGTGGACGGATATGACGAACTGCGCGACTCTGCGAACGCTCTACTATCCCGCGCTGAGATCCGCTTCGCGAGCGGCGCTCGCATCGTGGCTATCCCTGCCAATCCGGACACGGCTCGCGGCTATTCGGCGAACCTTGTTCTTGACGAGTTTGCTATCCATGAGCGGCCGTTCGATATTTGGGCCGCGATCTACCCCTCGATTACCAACCCCCTCAATGGCGAGAAGCGGCTCCGCATTGTTTCTACTCCCAAGGGGCGCGGCAACAAGTTCGCGGACCTCTGGGAGCACAACGAGAAGTACTCCAAGCACAAGGTGACGATCGAAGACGCCGTGCGCATGGGGCTTCCCGTTGACATCGAAGAGCTGAAGGCCGGCGTGGACGACCCCGACATCTGGGCGCAGGAGTACATGTGCGAGTTCATCGACAACACGTCCGTGCTGCTGCCCTACGAGATGATCGGCAAGTGCGAGAGCGAGAACATCAAGGACGACAACGCCTCGCCGCTCTACATCGGCATGGACGTGGGCCGGTCGAAGGACCTCTCGGTGATCGTCACTTCCGTCCTGTGCGGCGACGTTCTCGTCGCCGTTGACATAACCGAGCTGAAGCGGATGCCCTTCAACGACCAGCTGGACGTGCTACTCGGCAAGGCGCGCGATCCGCGCGTGCGGCGCGTGTGCATCGACTCCACGGGCATCGGCGCGATGCTGGCCGAGGAGGCGGCGCGCAAAGGCGGCGGCAAGTTCGAGGGCGTTGTGTTCAACGTGGCGAGCAAAGGCGAGATGTACGGTCTCATGCGCCGGAAGTTCGAGGAGCGGTCAATCCGGATCCCGGTCTCGCGCGAACTGCGCGAGGACTTGCACGCCGTCCAGCGCGTGGTCTCGACCGGCGGAAACGTGTCCTACTCGGCGCCGCGCAACGCGGACGGCCACAGCGACCGCGCCGCCGCGCTTGCTCTCTGCTGCCGCGCGGCCACCGCCGGCGGCACGTGGGCGTTCACGCCGGAGGCGGTGCAGCCGGATTCCGGCGCCGGCGCATCCCTGGGGATGCGCGACGGGTTCACATCCAGGAGGCTTGACTGATGGCGAGACGCAAATCCAACCGGCTGCGCTTCAACGCGTGGACGCTCGGCGGCCACGGCGCGGAGATATTCGAGAAGTCGCCCGAGGCGCTCGAGCTCGAGCGCATGAACCCGCTGCGCGGCGTTGACGAGTGGCGTCTCGGCCAGATCTTCGACGACGCGCGCGACGGCGTGTACGCCGACCTCGCATGGCTCTACAACGAGATCGAGGGCGTGGAGCCCGCGCTCGCCGCGTGCTGCGACATGCGCGAGAGCGCCGCAAGCGAGTGCGGATGGCTCGTGAAGACCGTTGACGCCGACCGCGTGCGCGGCTTCGACGCGCAGCTCGCCGAAGAGCAGCGCGTCGCGCTTCTCGCGGAGTTCGGCGCGGCGGAGGACGACCTCGCGGAGCTGGCCGGGCACCTCGCCGGCGCGTTCTTCCGCGGCGCGGCGCACGCGCAGCCGCTCTGGAACGAGGACGGCTCGCTCGCCGGGTTCCGCCATCTCGACCTCTGGAACATGGCCCTCGACAAGGACACGGGCATATGGTACTGGAACGCGGACGCCTCGCGCGACGAGAACACGTTCCAGCCGATCCCGCCGGGAGAGATCGTGACGCTCGCCGCGTCGCGGCACGTGGACCACGCGGCGCTTCCGATCTTCATCCGCGCCGCGCTTGGCGCGAAGCGGTACGGCGTGTGGCTGGACCGCTTCGGCATCCCGCCCGTGGGCGTGGTGATGCCGCCCTCCGCCGAGAAGGGAGACCAGGCGGCGTACATGGACCTCGCGCGGAAGTTCGCCCGCGGCGGCAGCGGCATCCTTCCGAACGGGTCCTCGGTGGTGTACGGCACGGAGGCGCGGGCGGTGTGCCCGTTCATCGACTTCATCCGGTTCCAGCAGCAGCAGATCTACACGCTCGGCATCGGGCGCGTGCAAAGCGGCGAGACGGACGCCGCGAACCTGGGCGGCAACGCGGCGGGCGTGGTGGAGGACGGCTTCCGCCGCCTGGTCCGGCGCGACGCTCGGCGCATCGCCCGCGCGATCAACGACTGCGTGACGCGCAAGGTGCTGGCGCGCCTCTACCCCGGACGCCCCGCGCTCGCGCAGTTCGCGTGGGACACGGACGTGAAGCGCACGGGCAGCGAGGTGCTGCAGGACGCCGTGACCGCGAAGAACGCCGGCCTCGCCATCGACATCGACCAGATGCAGGAGATGACCGGCTACAAGCTATCGAAGGCGCCCGAAGCGCCCCAGCCGGGCCCCTTCGGCGGGCTCAACAGCCGCAAGGACGCCCCTTCCGCGCCAGAACCGCTTGCAAACCGCTTGCAAAACGCGCCGGGCAATTCGGACGCACAAGGAGAGGTAGCGGACGGCGGCGCGCTCCTGGAGCCGTTTTTGAAGGCCTTGGCAGAGGACTGCAAACCGCTTGCAAACGATGTTGAAGACATCTTGAAAAACCCCACGCCGGAGAAGGCGAAGGAGCTGCTTGCCAAGTTGCCGAAGATGGTGCCTTCCGATCCCACCCTCGCGCCGCTGATCGCAGAGGAGATGGCGAAGGCTTACGGCGAGGAGTTCACCGCGTCCCGGAAGTCCCAGCCGTCCCAGGAGTCCCAGGAAGAACTGAACTTCAACCCCGACCAGCCGCGCGGCCAGCCGGACAACTCCGGTCAATTCGCATCCACCGGCGGCGCAGGCGACGTTACGGTCGGATCTGTCAACTCGGATCCACCTGAAGCACAAGAGCGTGAAATAACCAAAGCTGCCACTGCATTCGAGAAATGCGTTGCAGAGCAAACCGATGTTCCGTCGGCATTCCACCGCTCCGACCTTGGCGACATTGATCTTCGATGGGGAGACGATGTAAAAGGGCTAAAGCACATGCTCGCACGTCGCGACGCATTCGCTAAAGCGCATCCTGGTGAAATGGACGGGCGAGCGGTTCTCGCAAAGATGCCCGAGACGATCATTCGCGGGAAAGTGACCGAAGTCAGGCAAAGCGGCGGGCATCCAAGCATTGCGATCGAGCATGGCGGATTCCGAGCAATCATCACCCGTGACCGAGAGGGCGGAAACCACTGGTTCATGTCTGGTTATGAGATTAGCGAGAAAGGCAGGGGCTATCGTGCAAAGAAATAAACGCGAGATTGCCGCCGTTGAAGGTGTCAATTCAATCGGCGCTACACACCTCGGCCCTACGAGCGCTTCGTGCCGAGGCGGTTGTCCCGCGTTCGCCGCACAGTCTACCACAACCCTCTGACGAAAGGCAAGGCAGAAAAATGAAAAACGAAATCTTCTACGGAAACGCGGTGGCGCTCAACTGGAGCGCCGAGTCCGACGGAGCGAAGCCGACCGTGCGCGTGCAGCTCTCGCCGTTCGGCGAGTTCACGCTGCGCGACGGCGGCAAGCGCAACGGCACGACGCAGCACTGCACGCGCGCAGCGTTCGAGGCGATGGTCGCCAACTGGCGGGCGCAGGGCGCGCCCGACGTGCTGGTGGACGTCGATCACGCGAGCGCGACCGGCGGATCCACCGAGGCTGCCGCCTGGGCGAAGAACCTGCGCGTGGAGGACGACGGTCTCTGCGCCGACTTCGAGCTGACCCCGCGCGGGCGCGAGCTCGTGGAGGGCCGCAGCTACCGCTTCGTGTCGCCGGGCTGGACGCTCGCCGACGACGGCACCCCCCTCTCCCTCTGTTCGGTGGCGCTCACCAACAGACCCAATCTCCCCGTGAAGCCGGTGGTCAACGCCGACGACGCGGGCGGCCGGGATCCCGACGATCCCTCAACACCAACGAAAGGAAATCCAGAAATGGAGTTCAAGGAATTCGCGGCCGCCCTCGGTCTTCCCGAAACGGCCTCGAAAGAGGAAATCATCGCCGCCATCGCGGAGATGACGAAAGCCAACGCGCAGGCCGCCGAGGAGGCCGCCAACGCGAAGGCCGAGGCGTTCGCCGAGAACGCCGTCAAGGCCGGCAAGATCGCCGCCGAGTCGAAGGACGCCGTGAAGGCGGCGTTCCGCAAGAGTCCGGAGGTGGCCGAGGCGATGCTCAACTCGCTCGCCGCGGTTGCCGCGCCCCAGGCGCCGCTCCCGAACTTCGGCAAGGCGAAGACGCCGCAGGCGCTCAATGCGCAGAAGCCCGGCGCGGACGCCGACCCGGTGGCCGTGTACAACGCCTACGTGGCGATGCCGGAGGGCGCCGACAAGGAAGCCTACCTCGCCGCCAACCAGGCGAAGATCGAGGCGGGCTACGAGAAGTCTCTCAACAAGTAAGCGAAAGGAAAACCAACCATGGCAACCACATTCACCGGCCACGAGTTCTACAGCCGCAAGCTCCTGAAGGTGCTTCCGGCGCAGCTCAACTTCCTCGGCGCGTTCTCGACGGACGTCTCCGACGAGGTGAAGGACGCGGGCGAGAAGATCCAGATCCCGCTCGTCGAGATGGACGAGGCGGGCACGTTCGACCGCGCGAACAACAACTTCGCGCGCCCGGCGGGCACGCCCAAGAAGGCGACCGTCACGTTCGGCGACCCGATCATCGCTGGCTTCGCCGTCACCGCCGCCCAGGCGCGGAACATCCAGAAGCGCTGGTGGGAGGGCAAGGCGGAGCTCAACGCCACCGCCGTCGCCGCCTCCGCGTCCAGCGCGGTCACGAACCTCGTCACGAAGGCGAACTTCGCAAAGAGCGTGACGAACGTGGGCGCCGCGTCCTCGTTCGCGAAGTCGGGCGTCGCGAAGATCGCGGCCGCCGTGGAGAACGCCACCAACAAGCTGCGCGTGAAGTTCTCCACGCTCGCGCTCAGCGGCGAGTACTTCTACAACCTCCTCTCGGGCCTCGACGCGAACGTGTACGGCGGCACCGAGGCGATCCGCAACGGCGTCATCCCCGGGCTGTTCGGCTTCGGGCGCGTGATGCTGATGCACGGGCTGGATATCCCCGGCTTCGTGTGCGAGCCGAGCGCGATCGCGTTCGGCGGGCGCGCGTTCCGTCCTGTCGACGACCGCCCGTACACTGCGGTGCGCGAGATCAAGGAGCCGGAGAGCGGCCTCACGCTCACGCTCGTTGAGTACCCGGACGGACCTTCGGGCGACCTCTCCGAGTCCATCACGTGCCAGGTCGGCGCGTCCGTGGGCGAGGCCGGCTCGCTCGTGCGCCTCGTCTCCGGCGCTTCCGACGACTGAAGCAGCGAATAGGTAAAAGTGAATAGTGAACAGTTTGGAAACAGACCGTTCACTATTCACCGATCCCAAAGGAACGGAAATGAAAAAGCTATTCGCTATAACCTGTTCGCTATTCGCTGCGCTCGCGCTCTGCGCGAGCGTGGAGACGGTGGAGATTACCGACGGCGGCACGTGGACGGCCTCGGCCGGACGCCTCGCCGCCGTGCGCGTGGTCTCCACCGCGGCGTCCGGCGCATTCACGCTCAAGGGCGTGGAGAGCTGGGACGTCTCCTCGAACGTCACCACGACCGTCACCACGGACATCCCGGTGTGGCGGCGCGTGCTTACGAACGAGACCCAGACCGTGACGAACGACTACTCCGGGCAGGTGGTGTACACGCCGCCCCCGCCGTGGAAGCTCGCCTCGGAGGGATGGGCCACGAACACGGTCACGACGACGCGCACGGCGCGCATCCGCACGGGCGCGACGCTCGCCGCCACGAACTCGATCCTGTCGGCCACCTGCTCCGGAGGCGCGTACACCAACGCGCCCAGCGGCGTGTGGCTCTCCGACGGCGAGGCCGTGACGTTCTCGTTCTCCACGGCGGGCGCCTCCGGGCGCGCGCTGCTCATCATCGAGAGGTGACGGCATGGCCTGGCGCAAGCCCACACGCGAAGATCTGACCGCCCGCTTCTCTGAGGCGGAGACGGACGCCTTCTCCACTTCGGCCGGCTTCTCGCCGGACGTGGCGGACGGCGTCCTCGCGCAGGCAGCTGCCTTCGCGCGCGACGCCGTGCGGTCGGGCGGACGCGCCAGGCTCTCGCCGGAGGACGGCGCGATCCCGGAGGGACTGTTCCGGCCCGTCCTGTCGATCGCCGTCCTCGACCTCCTCAACCGCTTCTCCATCCCGCCCACAGACGCGCGACGCGAGGCGGCGAAGGCCGGCGAGGCGTACCTCGCGGACGTGGCGGCGGGGAAGATCGTGCCCGAGGGCTACGCGGCGGACGACGCCGTGGAGGCCAAGGGCGCGGGACCTGCGGCGGACGACGGCCCGCCGCGCACGCTCGGCGGAGGGCTCTGGTAACATGAACCCCGCCGACATCATCCGCATCAAGGAGCTGCTGCCCACCGCGCTGGGGAGCGACGAGCTGCGCGAGCAGATCGCCGCCGACATCCTGCGGCGCAGCGTGTTCTCCGCGCGGATGGAGTCAGCCCGCTACCTCGCGCTCGTGCGCGAGACGTGCGCGCAGTTCGCCGCCGGCGAGATCAACCGCGCGAAGGCCATCGAGATCCTGATGCTCGAGCTCGGGCGGATGGGCCACGCCCCGCTCGACGAGGGCGGCCTGCGCAATCCCGCGAGCCTCGCCCGCCTGCGGCTCGTCGTCACCACCCAGCGGCAGATGGCCGCCAGCGTCGCCCGCCTCTCGTGCCAGACGGCGAGCGTCCTCCACCGGACGCCCGCCTGGGAGCTGGCGCGCGTGAGCGGACGCCGCATGCCGCGCGCCGACTGGGCCGAGCGCTGGGCGGCTGCGGGTTCCTCGTGCGGCTTTGAAGGCGCGTTGCAGGACCGTTTCATCGCCCTTAAAGACTCGCCCATCTGGCAGTCTCTTGGCGACGGCGCGGGCGGCTGGCGCGACACGCTGATGAACCCGTTCCCGCCGTTCGCGTTCGGCAGCGGCATGGGCTGGATCGGCGTGGGCCGCGACGAGTGCATACGCCTCGGCCTCATCGGAGAGGACGACGAGGTGGGCCGCCCGGACGGCGGCACGCTCTCGCCAGTCGAAAAGGAAATCGCCGAGGCGGCGGAACGCTTTGGCCTGACGGAAGAGGCCCTCATGAAAGGACTGGCATGACGCCGACCGAGATACAGAACGCCGTGAGGGACATCCTCGCGAATGACGAGACGCTGCTTGCGGCGGGAATCGAAGTCCTGACGATGGACGACGGCACGCTCAAGGCGGCGATCGGCAAGGCGCACGCCCTGGGCGGCAAGGGCATCGTGGCCGTCGTGAGCGCGCCGAGCTTCCGCCCCACGTCCTCGGCGGCGAAGAACGCCGTGGGCAATCTCACGCTGCGCGTGGCCGTCTCCGAGACGCCCGCGCTCAACCGCAAGCGCGCGGGCCACATGACCGGTCCCGACGCCGCCTGGCACATCGCCTACCTGCTCAACCAGGCGAAACTGGGGAACGGGGAACAGGGAACGGGGAACGGGCCTATGCTCGTCCTCTCCGGCGAGATCGTGCCCGTCATCGACCAGGACGGCGCGACGTGCGTCACATCCGCCCCCTTCGAGTGCATGAACCAACTGAAAGGATAGACAACCATGGCAATCGACAGAACAACCATCCTCCGCGGCCCCGGCAGCGTCACCTACGGCGGCCAGACATTCTACGACGCGGACGGCATCGCCGCCGAATGGGAGACCGCCACCGGCGAGATCCCGTCCAGCGTGAGCGGCCCCATCGGCACGATGAAGACCGACCAGACGGGCAAGGTGACGTTCACGCCGTGCGGGCAGATGAACGCCGCGCTGCTCGCGATCCTCTTCCCGGCGGCGTACCAGAACCCGACCATCGGCGCGAGCGTGTGCGGCAATGCGGACCGTCCGCTCCTGGTGCATTCGCTCGCGGGCACGAAGGTGACCTTCCTCAACGCCATCCTCTCGAAGATGCCGGAGATCAGGCTCTCGCCGATCAAGACATCGTTCGGAGCGGCGGAGTTCTCGGCCGCCCTCGCCAAGGGCAAGGCGCCGGGCGACACGGGCGCGCTCTTCACCACGGCGAGCGGCGCCACGTACAACCTCGGCAATCCCGACCCCACGGGCATCGTGGGCGTGCAGTACGCCGCCACGTACGGCGAGCTGGAGATCGAGGACACCGCCGAGGGCTGGACCGTCACGCCGGAGATCACGCTGGAGCCGGTCGTCACCGACCTCCTCGGCACGATCGACTGGACCATCGCCTCGGTCGGCTGCACGGCCACCTGCACTCCGCTCGGCCTCTCGGAGGACGACATCCTCGACGCGCTGCCGGTGAAGGCCGGGCGCGGCTCGCTGCTCGTGGGCGACGAGGACCTCGTGATCGCCGGCGCGGGCGGGCTGGAGGTGACGCTGCACAACGCCACGCTCATGCGCGGACCGCTCCAGTGGGGCAACACCACGCTCCGCGCGGGCGAGATCATGTTCCAGGCGCACCGATCCTTCAACCAGGGCGCGGCCGGCGCGGTGTTCACGGTGGAGATGGCGGAGGCGGAGGAGTCGTGACCATCAAGCTCGGCGACTACGTGCTCTGCAACGGTGACACGCGCAACTCCACTGGGGATCCCGTGGGGCCGCAGAACCTGCGCATTCAGGAGACGCCGGGCGTGGCCGCGCGCGAGTACGTGGGCGCGGACAGGGTGCAGCCGGAGCACGTGCGGTGCGATTCCGGCACGGTGAGCTTCGGCGTGACGCGTACGTTCACCACGGCGGCGCTCGCGCTGAAGCACATCCGCGAGAAGCTCGTCGGCGGGCAGCAGACGTCGGAACCGAGCGAGGGCCAGCTGAAGTTCGACGACGTGGCCGTCTTCGGGCCGAAGAGCGTGGTGACGCAGCGCGTCGCCGCGCTCGTGGGATGCACGGTGGCGGTGAATTATTCGATAACCGGTTGACAGCAGGAAGGAGAGGCGGTACAATGGGCCGCGTGAAGGACAACAAGGACATCATCTACGAGATCATGAACGCAGACAACGACGCGGTCAGTGTCGCTCTAGCGTTGATCATCGTCGCCCTTGTCGTCTGCCTCGCGCTCTAGCGCACCGCCGCCGGCATGGCGGACAGCAACGACACCATCGTCAAGATCAAGACAGTCCCGGACACATCCGGCTCGCAGGCTGTCCAGAAAGATCTGAAGAAGACCGCCGACGTGGCGGAACAGACGGCACGCTCGTCCTCCAACAGCTTCAAGAAGATGATCGGCGCGCTGGCCGACCTGCGCGCGGCTGGACAACGCGTCAGGCAGACGCTCTCGGCGCTGACGCAGATCGGATTCGTGGCGTCTGGCGTGGAGTCAATCGTCAACCTCGTGGAGAAAATCAGGTCTGGTTCTCGGCAGGCTCAGGAGGAGGCAAAGAAGCTTGCGGAGGCAAACCGGAAGATGTCCGACGCGGCGGATGTCGAGAACCTTGCGAACGCATACAAGAAGCTTACCGACGCGATCGCAGACGCGGCCAAGGCGCGCGAGCGGGCGAACGAGCTGGAGGACATCGGTCGGAACCAAGCGCGCGACCTGGAGGATAAGGAGGCGCAGCTGGCGAAGGTTCGGGCGATCAATGCGCTTGACCCGAACGACCCGCACTATGCCGAGAAGAAGGCTGCGATCGAGCGCCGGTTCGACGAGGCATCGGCAGCGAGGGCCGTGACCCGCGCACGCGAAGACAACGCCACGGAACGGCGACGCCTGGAGGAACGGGCCGAGGCCGTTGGAGGGGACGCTGGGCAGCTGGAATTCTCGCTGCACGACGACGACGCGAAGATCGCCCAGTTGCGCGCGCGAGCGCAGGACCTGCGTTTCGCAGCATCGCACGAAAACGACTATGACGACAGCTGGGGAGGGCAAGTGAGGAATTTGCTGACATTCAATATTAGGCGATGGCAGCAGGGCCGAACGGCGGAGGGAGACGAGGAAAGAAAGCGCCAGACCGAAGAAGCCATGAGCCTCGAAGAGGAGGCGAAGCGGCTGCAGAAGGAGCGCGACGCGAAGGCCCTTCAGGTGGCGCGGATGAGGGCCGAGGCGGAGCACCTTGGCAACAAGGCGCTCGCTCTCGGCGGACAGGAGGACAGCTTCGATGCGGCTGATCTGATAAACGCCGCGAATGCGGAGCAGCCGAAGATTCAGGCCACCGCCGCGCGCCGCGTGATACGGGGTGGCGGCGAGAAGACTGCAGAACTCCACAGGCAAGAAGATTCCGAGCGCGCCCGCGCGCAGGCGGCGGCGGACCGTTACGCGGCGGAGCAGGGCGATGTGATCGAGGCGCAGAACCGCTACGACATGCTAGTGGCGAACGGCGGCTCGCGGAAGGAGAAGAGCGCGGCCTTGGAGGCCTTGCAGAAGGAGCAGGCGGAGGCACAGGAGGCGAAGCACGAGATGGAGAAGGTGGCAGCGCAGGTGGCGACCACGCTGCAGGGCATCAACGCGCAGATAAAGGCGCTTGCAAGCGCCGTGCAGAAGGCCGAGAACCGGCTTGCGCAGAACCAGGCGGACGCGCCGGAGGGCTAAAGGGTGAAGGTCGAGATCCCCATAAGGCAATCTGTCGTGCCGGACGCGCTGATCCGCGCTCTCTCCCCGGAGGCGCGGATGGAGCTTCACGCCGCCGGCACGGACGCCGTGGTGGAGATGCTGCAGGCGCACGTGCGGTCTTATGCGGGGTCGAAGCACGGCGCGGCCATGGCGTTCGGCGCGTCGCCCACGCGGCACTACGCGGACGGCGCGGCGGCGATATCCGGCGTGGCGAGCGCTGAAGAGGGCACTGTCACGATCCCGATTCCCGGCATCTCGCGGGCGTGGGGCGACGTGACGATACGGCCGGGGCCGGGCAAGACGAAGCTCACGATCCCGGCGAGGAGCGGCGGCAGCGAGGTGTACGGCAAGACGGTGGCGATCCTGCGCGCGCACGGGTGGAAGTTCGCGTCTGGCCGGAAGGGAACGCCCCAGGAGAAGCTGCTGTTCGGGCGGTTCGGCGACGAGAAGGAATCGAAGGTGATGTTCATCCTGAAGGAGAGCGTCGTGCAGCGGCGCGACCCTTCGCTTCTGCCGTCGCAGGGCGAGATCGCTGACTGCGCGGGGAAGGCCATCGTCCGGTACGTTCTCGACTGCGTGAGGAAGGCGAGGAGGGCGAGCGCATGACGGCTGCGGACAATCTCGCCATCACGGCGCGGGCGGGCAAGGCGTTCACGTTCCTGAAGAACGGCTCCACCGAGTTCTTCCCCGGCGCGGGCTCCACGCTCCACTTCGCGAACCGCGACACGGACACCTTCACGGCGCGCAACATCCCAGCCGGGCTGCTGCAGGCCGGTGACTCCGTGACGGTGAAGTACGGGAACACCGTGGTGTTCAAGGGCGATGTCGACCGCATAGTCGACCGGCACGGGCGCGGCGACGACCGCGTGCAGGACGTGACGGTGGCTGGGCCTTGGGGCAAGCTGAACCGGCTCGTATTCAAGCAGACGTGGGGCACCGGGGCCGTCGCCTTCTCGTCGAGCCGCGTGATCCTGGGGCAGACGGCGGAAGGTCTTGCACAGACGATGGCCGCGCAGCTGGCGGAGATCGCGGGCTTCGCGGCGACGCCGTGCGGCATCGCCCTGGGGACGAATGCCGCGCCGGCTCAGTACCTCCCGCTCGACGAGGCGCGAGACATCACGTGCGCGGACGCGATCCGCCGCGAGCTGCGGTTCTTCCCGAAGCTCGTGGTGCGGTTCGACTACACGGCTGCCACGCCCGCGCTCCAGATCGTGGACACCTCGGGCGACAGCGCGGCGGCGTACGTGGCGACCATCCCGAAGACCGACCGCGAGTACGTGTACGACGCGCACCCGGTCTCGTGCGTCGACGTGACGGTGGACGCGGTTGAGATGACGGTCAACGGCGACAGCGCGAGCTTCCACCAGGTCTATCCGGCGGACGGCGACACGGACGACCTCGACTGCCTCCACGTGACGGTGCCGCTGGCGCGCGGCGGCGGCAGCACCACGAGCGAGACCTTCAAGATCGAGAGCGAGGAGATTCCGGGCGCGCTGAACAACGTGCACTGGTGGGCGACGAAGCACCCACGCCTGGCGAACGTGGCGGAAAGCGCGATCACGTTCGCGTCGAATCCCACGCGCAGCCCGAGCAACTACGGCTACATCGTGAAGAACACGAAGGAAGAGATCGAGGCGGCGGGAAAGCACTGCGAGGTGAGCCGGTTCCAGTGCAAGGTGAAGATCGAGACGGCGGACGACGTGGAGGACGAGGTCACGCTGACGATGGACTTCCTCACGACGGACGCGCGGAGCGGCACGTACACGGTGCAGACCGGCAGCACGGCCACGGCGGGCGAGGAACTGCCGGATGGCCTCGCGCAGGCCCTGTACGAGCAGCGATCGCAGAGCCTCGCGAGCGAGCGGATGACGGTGCGCCTGGGCGCGACCTTCCCGAAGCTGGGCGACAAGCTGACGGAGACCGTGGGCAGCTCCAGCGAGACGCTGTACCTCCAGAGCTTCGACGTGGACGTGGCGGGCCTGACGGCGAGGCTCTCTTTCGGGCAGCCCGAGCACCTGAGCGCGGAGGACATGAAGAGCCTCTTGAACGGCTTCCGCCAGCGCGGGAGCGCGTCGTCGGCGAATCTGCGCGAGCGGGAGGGCGCGGCGGAGGGCGAGGAGCCGCCGGCGCCCGGCGGCATCCCGCCGATCGCATCGAGCGAGTGGTCGCCCGGCAAGAAGCAGAAGACCACGATCAGCGGCGGCGCGGGCGCCGGCAACATCGTCCTCGACGCCTCGACCGTGGACGACGGCAAGACCATCGAAACCGCGAAGCTCACGTACACGGACGCCGAGGGGAACGAGAAGGAGACGCAGATACTCGGCACGGAAGACATTGAGATCCCGGACGCGTCCGGCGGCGTGAAGTCCCTCAACGACGCGGCCGGCGACATGGACGTCATCGGCGGCGAGTCCATCCGCGTGGACACGGACGGACAGACCATCCGCATCTCATTCGAGGAGGGCAAGGAACCCGACGAGGACCCGAACGAGGACGACGGCGGTCTCGGCTACTGCAACGCTATCGCACAGGACGACCCGGACGGCGGCAACGACATCTCCGGCTTCGGCGGCGGCTTCGGAATCGGTGGCGAGGACGGCACCGCCCACGACAACGACATATCTTTGAACCCATGCAAGGAGGCTGCATAATGTCTTCGACAACCCTTAAACTCCCCTACAAGCGCTTCGTCGCGCAAGTCTCCACCGGCGCGCCCAGGAGCAAGAGCACGTTCCTCTCGCTCATGGCCGAGAACCTCGAGGCGCTGAAGGCCTGCCCTTGGCGCGAGGCGACGGACGTGCCCGTGGCGCTCGCCGACCACGACTTCACCAAGGCCACCCACCTGTCCGACGCCTACGACGCATTCAAGATGACGGGCAACTGGAACGCCATCGCCCAGACCGAGGTCGCCTACGCCGGCATGGCCGCGTACCGGTTCAAGATCCCGTCCGCCGCCGCGTCCGTCGCCATCTCGTCCGTCTCGCTGCCGATCTCCCGCGACCGCTTCCTCAAGGGCGGCGTG
>Ga0310696_10002124_pt1 | contig 26931 bp, 21 predicted proteins | sample AusTroGonzalo_MG_4_FD_203885 | JGI IMG/M metagenome (GOLD analysis project Ga0310696, IMG submission 203885) | Bovine rumen microbial communities from tropical cattle in Woodstock, Queensland, Australia - Gonzalo_02 (v2) (version 2) | ecosystem: Host-associated > Mammals > Digestive system >...
CTGTACATCTGGTTGAGCATACCGAGTACCATTTCCATGTTTGGCTTCTTTGTGATTGAATATGCAAGAATCTCACCATCGCACATGTCAAGTATAGGTGATAGGTAAATCTTGCGTCCGCCTATCTAAAAAGACTGGCCGCGCCATGTCTTATACTGATATCGGTTGACACATTTAGTAACTTAATAAATGTGTTAAACGTATGAGAAAGTATCAAACGACTCCTAAGGAGAAGAAAGCAGAGATCATTTCTGCTTACCTGACTGGCGACAACAGCTACGAAGAGCTAGGAAAGTATTATGGTGTGAGTCCACAAAATATAAGAATGTGGGTTTGCAGGCATCGTAAATCAAAAAATGTTGTATCTTTGCAGTCGCAACCCCAACCTGTAGAAGATATGGCACGTAAGAAGAAAGATGAGAAATCTGCTGAGGTACTGTTGTTGGAAGCCCGCATCCGCGAGCTTGAGTTGCAGAACCTTGCCCTGAACACTCTGATTGACGTTGCTGAGCGTAACGGTATCGAGATCAGAAAAAAATCTGGGGCCAAGCAGTAGAGGAACTTCACGGGCAGCACGGCCTGACGGTGACAGCTGCCTGTGATCTGCTTGGCCGAAGCAGGCAGGCCTTTTACAAGAAGAAGACGGACGAGGCGGAGCAACTGGCCCGCGAGATACGGATTCTTGATGCAGTACGAGAGATACGCGAGATTGACCCTGGCATAGGCGGCGTGAAGCTCTGGCTGATGCTCTGCGTGATGTTCAATACGGGCTGGGTGCCCGGGCGCGATAAGTTTATGAACTTACTCCGTCGCCACAGACTGATGCAGAAACCTCGCAAGAGCCGCTCTACAACGAACTCCAACCACCGGTACCACAAGTGGAAGAATCTCATCAAAGGATTCATTCCTACAGTAGCGAACCAGCTATGGGTGAGCGATATTACCTACGTTGAACTCAAGGGCGGATGCTGCTATCTGCATCTCGTTACGGATGCCTATTCAAAGAAGATCGTCGGCTGGTATCTGGCAGAATCTCTCGCATCTGTATTTACGCTCAGGGCACTCCGCATGGCCATAGGACAGGCTGGCGGTAGTGATCTCTCAGGACTCATCCACCACTCAGACCGGGGCGTACAGTATTGCTGTGACTTGTATGTGGAGGAACTGCTGAAACATAACATATCGATATCCATGACGGAGGACTACAAGCCTACTGACAATGGCATTGCAGAGCGCATGAACGAAACAATCAAGTACGAGAGTGCCTATCGTCAGGAAAAGCGATTTGAAACCTATGAAGAAGCCCTGGAGCAGATAAGGCGCTTCGTTGACTTCTATAACGGCAGGCGTCCTCACATGAGTATTGGCAATCAGACCCCCGACGTGGCACATGGGCAGACTGGTGAGCAGAAAAAGATGTGGAAGAACAAAATTTATCGCAAGAATGAACAGGGTTTACAGATTAATCCCTAACTTTGCAGGCGGAATGCCGGAGGGCACTCTTTGGAGGCTTTGCGCCTCCAGCCGCTTGGCAAACCACCGCAGTGTTTTTCATGGTTGTCAACACTTTCAGGAAAAAGACAACCTTTTCAGTAAAGGTGTCAACGATTTCAGTAAATTGTCAACTTGTTCAGAAAAACGACTGTCAACTACATCAGGAAAGAAGTAGAAAACTGTCAACCAAAATCAGGAAAAGACAGTATGCCTGCATCGATAAGTAGCGAGGTGTATGCGGCGCTGACATATTGAACGCCTCTGTCCGAGTGGTGGATGAGATTGATGATTTCTTCTGTGTCCAGCGTTTCCAGGGCCTGCATGAGGCATTCCACGCTACACCAGGCCTCCATTGTTTCACCTACGTACCAAGCGATGATTTCCTTCGTGTAGCAGTCTGTAATCATAGAGAGATAACAGAATGTGTAACTGCCATCAGCGTGCCAGATAGGTATATACGTAATATCCGTCACCCATAGCTGGTTCTTGCGGATGGGGATTAAATCCTTGGCCAGATTGGGATAGGTTGGAAGCCCGTGTGTGGAGTCCGTAGTACGCGGGCGTTTCTTCGGAATCCTCACGTTTAGATGGTGCTTGGCTATGATGGCCTCCATCTTGTCCCTTCCCACCATATATTCGTAGTCTGCGCCGAATCGGCTGCGATACATATAATGTAGCTTAGGACCACCTATGCCAGGGTCCAAACGCCGTATGTCTCTCACAAATTGGACCACCATTTCTTCCTTAAGACGCTGCTTGCCTAACGTTTCCTTGTGCTGGTAGTACGCCTGCCAACTCTTGCCAAACAGCCGGCAGAGAAGGCCCATGGACTGGCCCTTGACCTTCTCTGCGGCAAGCGTCTTCACTGTTTGGCACCAGATTTTTTTCTGATCGGGATGTTGAAGGCTTTCTCGGCCTCGTCGATCATCACGTCCTTGGCGTGGTTCATCCACTCGGCCATCTTCAATGCTTCCGACAGACGCTTGTTCTCTTCTCTGAGGCGTGCCAGCTCCTCGGCGGCACTCTCCTCTGACTTCTGCATCTTCGGCATAGGCAATGGATTTGGTTTGACATCAGTAGCACCCTTGGATCTGCCCTCGGGTACTTTTCCGTCTGCAAAGGTACGAAACCATCTGTAAAAAGTAGTCTTGCTAATACCAAAATCCGCGCATAATTGAGGAATTGGTACATGATTTAATAAATAAGCCCTCACAATCATGCGTTTTTCGTCCAATGTCTTTTGCCTTTTGGATGTTTTGTGCTTCAGTGCAAGTTCCTGCAACTCTAACAACTCTAAATCTTCGTTATTCTCCATTTTAAAACGTTGTTTTTGATTCAACGTTTTTCAGGGTAAGACACCATGCGCTGACGCCGTATCACCGTATCACCGTAACATGAACATTTAGAGAATATGACAAACGACGGAGTTTATGAGTTCACGTATTAGAGAATTGGACTCTATAGAACATATTATGTGAATTAACGGACAGCCCGTATTCGGGACAGCAGGAGACTGGCACCTGTCTTATAAAGATGGGATGATGGAATAAAAAAAAAATAGCGGCAGTCAAAGGACTGCAGCTATCTTCCTGATATTCTCAAGACGCTTCATGTATGAAGAGATTAGTTGTTGTATTCCTGCCAAGACTTGATCTTGATGTCGTCGAGACTCATGGCGGTAAAGGCTTCGATGAAGGCCTTTGCCAGACGCACATTGGTCATCAGGGGAATGTTGTGGTCAATGGCACCACGACGAATCTTATAACCATTGGTCAGCTCGCGCGAGGTGTGGTTCTTGGGCACATTGATAACCAAGCCCACCTTGTGCTGGGAGATGAGGTCCATTACATTGATTGAACATTGACCATTGACCATTGAACATTCTTCATCGGGCCATGCTACGGCGACGGCCTTGACACCGTTGTCGTTGAAGAAACGGGCGGTGCCGGCGGTGGCGTAGATGGTGTAGCCCTTCTTGGCCAACTGCTGAGCGGGCTCAAGGAGAGATACCTTGCCCTTGGCACCACCAGAAGAAATCAGGACGGCATCCTTGGGGATAGAATAGCCGGTGGCGATGAGGGCGTTGAGCAGGGCCTCGTTGAGGTCGTCGCCCAAACAGCCAACCTCACCGGTAGAGCTCATATCTACACCCAGCACGGGGTCGGCATTCTGCAAGCGGGCAAATGAGAACTGAGAGGCCTTGACGCCGATGCGGTCAATATCGAACTCGCTCTTCTCGGGCTTCTGATAGGGAGCGTCGAGCATGATCTTCGTGGCAGTCTCGATGAAGTTGCGCTTCAGAATCTTAGAAACGAAGGGGAACGAACGAGAGGCACGCAGGTTGCACTCGATAACCTTCACCTCGCGGTTCTTAGCCAGGAACTGGATATTGAAGGGACCAGAGATATTGAGCTCAGATGCAATCTTATAGGCTATCTTCTTGATCTGACGGATGGTAGAGAAATAAATGTGCTGAGCGGGGAACACCATCGTGGCGTCGCCTGAGTGCACACCGGCATACTCTACATGCTCGGAGATGGCATACTCGATGACCTCGCCCTTGTCGGCAACGGCGTCGAACTCAATCTCCTTGGTCTCGGTCATGAACTTAGACACCACTACGGGGAACTCCTTAGAGACCTCGGTGGCCATGTTGAGGAAGCGCTGCAGCTCCTCTTCATCATAACACACATTCATGGCTGCGCCAGAGAGCACATAAGAAGGACGCACCAGTACGGGATAGCCCACCTTGTCAACAAACTCCTTCACATCGTCAAAGCTGGTGAGGGCACGCCATGCGGGCTGGTCGATGCCGAGCTTATCGAGCATGGCAGAGAACTTGTCGCGGTTCTCGGCACGGTCGATATCCACGGGTGATGTACCCAGCACGGGCACACCTTGGCGATGGAGCTTCATGGCGAGGTTGTTAGGAATCTGTCCGCCCACAGAGACGATGACACCGCGAGGCTGCTCCAGATCCATCACGTCGAGCACGCGCTCCAACGACAGTTCGTCGAAGTAGAGACGGTCGCACATATCGTAGTCGGTAGAGACGGTCTCGGGGTTATAGTTGATCATGATTGACTTATAGCCCAACTTGCGAGCGGTGTTGATGGCATTCACAGAACACCAGTCGAACTCTACACTTGAACCGATGCGATAAGCGCCTGAGCCTAAGACAACTACAGACTTTTCGTTATTGAAATAGTTGATGTCATGTGCAACTGCATATTTCTCGCCTGTGGTATCACCAAAAGCAGGCACATGGGTGTAGGTGAAGTAGAGATAATTGGTGAGCTCAGGATGCTCGCTGGCAACGGTGGGGATGCGCTTCACAGAAGGCATGATGCCACGCTGCTTGCGAAGACGGCGCACCTCGAGGTTCTCTTTCTCCATATTGGTTGACTTGGTCTTGAGCACGAAGCGGGCAATCTGGAAGTCAGAGAAACCGCAACGCTTCACCTCAAGCAGCAAGGAGTCGGGGAGGTCTTCCAGCTTGTTGAACTTCTGCAACTCGTGCTTCAGGTCTACGATATGCTTCAGGCGCTCCAGGAACCACACATCAATCTTGGTGAGCTGCTCGATGCGCTCGATGGTGTAACCCTCTTCCAAAGCCTGTGCAATAGCAAAGATACGCAGGTCGGTGGGGTTGGCCAACTCGTCGTCGAGGTTGTCGAACTTGGTATGGTCGTTGCCCACGAAACCGTGCATGCCCTGACCAATCATGCGCAGACCCTTCTGAATCATCTCCTCGAAAGAGCGACCGATAGACATGATCTCGCCCACAGACTTCATCGACGAACCAATCTGACGGCTGACGCCGGCAAACTTCGTCAGGTCCCAACGGGGAATCTTACAAATCATATAGTCGAGCGAGGGAGCCACATAAGCCGAAGAGGTAGTGCCCATCTCGCCAATCTGGTCGAGCGTATAGCCCAGAGCAATCTTAGCTGCTACGAAGGCGAGGGGATAACCCGTTGCCTTTGAGGCCAATGCAGATGAACGGCTCAAGCGAGCGTTGATCTCGATGATGCGGTAGTCATTTGTCTCGGCGTTGAAGGCAAACTGGATGTTGCACTCGCCCACGATGCCCAGATGACGCACACACTTGATGGTGATTTCCTGCAGCATCTTCACTTGCTCCTCGGACAATGAACAAGTAGGAGCCACAACGATACTTTCGCCCGTGTGGATGCCCAGGGGGTCGAAGTTCTCCATAGAGGCCACGGTGAAGCAACGGTCGTTGGCATCGCGGATGCACTCGAACTCAATTTCCTTCCAGCCCTTCAGGCTCTCTTCTACCAGAATCTGTGGTGCAAAGGTGAAGGCACTCTCAGCCAACTCCTTGAAAGCCTGCTCATCAGGACAGATACCTGAACCCAGTCCACCCAGCGCATAAGCTGAGCGAATCATGATGGGGAAGCCAATCTCGCGGGCTGCCTTCAGCGCATCGTCCATATTCTCTACGGCGTGACTGACGGGGGTCTTCAGACTAATCTCGTCGAGTTTCTTCACGAAGCGGTCGCGATCCTCAGTATCCATGATAGCCTCAACGCTGGTACCCAGCACCTGGACACCATATTCCTTGAGCGTGCCGTTCAGATAGAGTTCGGTACCACAGTTCAGGGCTGTTTGTCCACCAAAAGCCAAGAGGATGCCGTCAGGACGTTCCTTCTTGATGATTTCCGTGACGAAATGCGCATTGACCGGTTGGAAATACACTTGGTCGGCAATACCTTCTGAGGTCTGGATGGTGGCGATGTTTGGATTGACCAACACACTCTTGATGCCCTCTTCACGCAGGGCCTTCAATGCCTGCGAGCCTGAGTAGTCGAACTCACCAGCCTGTCCGATTTTTAGTGCGCCCGAACCGAGTACGAGCACCTTCTTAAGATTCTTTTTGTTCATTTATTTAAGGGTTTTAAGTCAAATTGGTTGCAAAGTTACTAATATTTATTGAAATATCATGTCGCTATTTGAATATTTTTGCAAAATAAAAGGTTGTTTGAATGGATAATTAATTTATATGCAGAATTTCAGCGTTTGATGCTGAAGAAGCCAATACGATGGTTGCGACCTTTCTTACCCAGCGAGCGGAGTTGGTAGATGCCGTTGGGCAGGTTGTCGACTGACAGCACGGAGGTATAGGGATGGAGCGCCACCTGGTGACCGTCGAGAGTTTCAACGACAACAAACTCTGCATCGAGTACAGAACCTTTCTCTGGTAATGCGATAGGACGCCCATCGGTCTTGCTGATGATAGGTGCTGAGTATTTCCGATCTGCATTCAGCAGGAGTTGGGCGGGCTTACTCTCGATGCCATAGCCATTCATCGCCGTAACGGCATAGTTCATACCGTTGGAAGGCACCTGCAGACTGGTATTGGTCAGTCTCACGGCAACGAGATTCTCGGCCTTGGTGATATCTACAGGAAAGTCTTCGCTGGCATAGAGGTTATAAAAGAGGTGGGGCGTGCCACTATCGTCGGTAGAGGCTTGCCAGGAGAGTGTGTTTTTATGCAGGGCAAGCTGTTGGGGTGCTGTAGGCGCAGACTGACCGGTCCACAGCATGGGAGGCACGAGGGCTGGTGTCTGGTTGAAGCGTACTGTGAAATCGTAGATGCCCTTTACGTTGTCGGTAAAGAACTTAGAGCGGAAGAAGCAATGGCCCATGCCCAACTGGCGACTGACATTCATCTGGCGCACCACTTGGTCGAGCGTCCACTTTCCTTCGCGAGGGTCGAGGAAATAAATGCCAAGTCCAGGCACCACGGGGCGTCCGGCACTTTGTTCCTGCCAGTCGATAGCAAAGGGGAAGAAATTGTTTCCTTGGAAATACATCATGGGGAACAGGCCGTCCATCAATCCGTCGCGAAGCCAGGCTTGGGCATCTTGGCATACTGTGGTGCGGGCATTCCAGCCTCCGGCTCGATAGCGGCGCAGGTCATCATATTTGCCAATAGGCGAACAGGTAAGTTTGACCCAAGGTTTCTCTGTCTTGACCACCTTATTAATTTTGCGGACAATGCTGGTGATATACTCGCGACCCTGCGGACGGCTCACCTTGATTTTCCAAGTCTCGGGATAGCGGATATAATCCAGGTGGATGCCGTCAACATCATAGTTGGTCACGATTTCCTTGCAGATAGATGCAATATAATCGCCTGTCTGGGATTGCTCAGGATCCATGTATCCATCGTCACCAATCTTTTTGATGAGCTTGGGATACTTCTGTCGCAACTGTTTGCAACCCAACTTGTTCCATTTGCCAACAGGTATGGTCACTACCCATGCATGACACTCCATGCCGCGCTTGTGGCACTCGTCGATACAGAGCTGCAGCGGGTCGTAGGATGCCTTGCGGCCAGGTGTGCCCGTGATGCAGCCATCCCAAGGTTCGATAGCCGAGGGATAGATAGTGGTGCCGCGAACGCGTGTCTGAACGAGTACGGTATTGATGCCGGCCTTCTTCAACTGGTCCAGTATCTGGATGAGTTCTCGTTTTTGGGCGTCAGACTGGTAGGAATGGGGCCAGTCTATACCACCGATAGTGGTGAGCCATACGGCACGAACTTCGTACTTGGGAGATTGCGCTTGGGCTATGATAAAAGCGCATGTGAGAATAAGAAAAGTGATAAATTTCTTCATTTCTTCATGTTTTGCCTGCAAAGGTAGAAAATAATTATGAATTATGAATTATGAATTGTGAATTATTTTGTATCTTTGCATCGTCAAATTTGATAAAAAAGAATAGCAGAAAATGATTACTTTTGTAATGAGCCTTGCGGCTCTGATTCTGGGCTATTTCCTTTATGGCCGTTTTGTAGAGAGAGTTTTCGGACCTGACGACAGACCTACGCCTGCCATTGCCAAGGCCGACGGTGTGGACTTCATGGTGCTGCCTTCATGGAAGATTTTCATGATACAGTTCCTGAACATTGCGGGAACCGGACCTATCTTTGGTGCCATTATGGGTGCTAAATTCGGTCCTGCGGCTTATTTATGGATTGTCTTCGGATGTATCTTCGCAGGCGCTACGCACGACTATCTGAGCGGTATGCTGAGTATTCGTAACGGTGGCGCTAACCTGCCTGAGATTATTGGAAAATACCTGGGTAATGCCCCAAAGCAGATTATGCTGATTTTCTCGGTATTCCTGCTGATGATGGTAGGAGCGGTGTTTGTGTATAGTCCTGCCTTGTTGCTGCAGAAACTGTGCCTGAGCAATGTGCCTGGCATCGAGATACTGAGCAACAGCACGTTCTGGATTATTGTCATCTTCGTGTATTATATCATTGCCACGATGATGCCTATCGATAAGATTATCGGAAAGATTTACCCTCTGTTTGCCTTCTCGCTACTGTTTATGGCTGTAGCCCTGATGGCAATGCTGTTTGTGAAGATGCCTGATATCCCCGAGGTTTGGGAGGGGGTAGGAGAGGCCTCGCTCACCACGAAGAGTATCTTCCCCTGCTTGTTTATCACCATTGCCTGTGGTGCTATCAGCGGTTTCCACGCCACGCAGAGTCCTTTGATGGCTCGTTGCGTGAAGAGCGAGAAAATGGGTCGTCCTATCTTCTACGGCGCCATGATTACTGAAGGATTGGTAGCGCTTATCTGGGCTACGGTGGCTATGTATTTCTTCTACAACGAACCGACACCAGGTTATCAGGAAATGGCTGGAGGAGAGGAAATCATCAGTAAGGCTCCGGCTATCGTCAGCATGGTGTGCGACAACTGGCTTGGTCTCTTTGGAAGTATTCTGGCCATTCTGGGCGTGGTGGCAGCACCTATCACCAGCGGTGATACGGCACTTCGCTCTGCACGACTGATTATTGCCGACTTCATCCACCTGGAGCAGAAAACGGTTCGCAAGCGTCTCTATGTCTGCATCCCGATGTTTGCGGCTGTTATTGCATTGCTCATTTGGCAGATGGCTAATCCGGAGGGCTTCGACGTGATTTGGAGCTGGTTTGGATGGAGCAACCAGACATTGTCTGTCTTCACGCTCTGGGCTATCACGGTCTATCTGTATCAGCAACGCAAGAATTACTGGATCTCGCTGATTCCCGCTGTGTTTATGACGGTGGTGAGCGTGGTGTATCTGTTTGCAGAACAGATTTTCTAAGAAACAATATTTTATAAATTCAAATATCTATGATTATGAAGAAATTACTGTTTACAATGCTTTGCGGACTGATGTTCTCAGTCGCAGGTCAAGCTCAGACTGACCGTCTGCCTTTTGCAAAGGATAAGTTCTATGCTTCTGCAGGATTGTCGAACTTTGACTTTAACTGGAGCAAGAATCAGAGTTGGCATATGGACTTGAATGCTAAGTGCGGTTATCTGTTTGAGGATGACTGGATGATAACGGGTACACTGGGTTATGACTGGCATAAGAAGGGCGACAATACCTTTACGATTGGTGCCGGTCTGCGTTACTATATTGAGCAGAACGGATTATACCTGGGAGCCAGCGCTAATTATCTGGATAATCCCAGTTACAATGATTTCGTGCCAAGTGTGCAATGTGGCTACGCTTATTTCCTGAATCGTACTGTGACGATTGAACCTGAGGTGTACTATAACCTTAGCACAAAGAATGTGACGGAATATAGTGGTTTCGGTATCCGCATTGGCCTTGGAATCTACTTTGAGTAATTAAGAGTTCTTGGCAGAGCCAAGCGGCGAAGCCGAGCAAAGAATTAAGAATTAAGAATTAAGAAAAAAAAATGCTGAGTGTAGAAGAACTGAATGATAAATTGATTGACCTCGCATTTGCTGAGGATATTGGTGATGGCGACCACACCACACTTTGTTGCATTCCTAAGGATGCGGTGGGTGAGTCGAAGCTGCTGATTAAGGAGGAGGGTATCTTTGCTGGTGTAGAGATAGCTAAAGAGGTGTTCCATAGATTTGATCCAGAATTGCAGGTTGAGGTATATATCAAGGATGGCGCACACGTGAAACCAGGCGACATCGTGATGAGCGTCAAGGGCAAGGAACAGAGTCTGTTGCAGACCGAGCGTCTGATGCTGAATATCCTGCAGCGCATGAGTGGTATTGCTACGATGACTCACAAATATCAGCAGGCGCTGACTGATGCAGGCACCAAGACGCGTGTACTCGATACCCGCAAGACAACTCCTGGTATGCGCATGTTGGAGAAAGAGGCCGTGAAGATTGGCGGCGGCATGAACCATCGTATTGGTTTGTTTGATATGATCCTGCTGAAGGATAATCATATCGATTTCTGTGGTGGTGTGCATAATGCTATTAGTCGTGCAAAGCAGTATTGTAAGGATAACGGCAAAGATTTGAAGATTGAGTGTGAGGTGCGTAACTTCAAGGAGCTTGACGAGGCTCTTGCTGAGGGATGCGACCGTATTATGTTTGATAACTTTACACCCGAGGAAACAGAAAAGGCGGTGAAGATTGTCAATGGACGAGCCGAGACGGAGTCGTCGGGAGGTATCACATTCGACACAATGATTCCCTATGCCAAAGCTGGGGTTGACTTCATCTCGTTTGGCGCATTGACGCACTCGGTAAAGGGACTGGACATGAGTTTTAAGGCTGCTGGCAGCGATAAACTGATTATAAAATAAATAATGAAAAGACAACTGATTCTATCGGCTATGCTCGTTGCTGCGGCAGGAGCAATGGCTTGTACTAATTTTATTGTAGGTAAAAAGGCCTCTGTAGATGGCTCTGTGATTTGTTCTTATAGTGCTGACAGTTATGGTATGTTTCAGGGACTGAAGCATCAGCCTGCGGCAAAGCATCCAAAAGGAACGATGCGCCAGGTTTACGATTGGGACACAAATAAATACGGTGGCGAAATCTTGGAGGCTGAAGAGACATATAACGTTATCGGTAATATCAACGAGTGGCAGGTAACCATTGGTGAGACAACCTTTGGTGGTCGTGAGGAAATGGTGGATACCACTGGTATCATCGACTATGGTTCACTCATCTATATCACCCTGCAGCGCGCTAAGACAGCTCGTCAGGCAATCGATATCATGACTTCGCTCGTTGAGCAGTATGGTTACTGTTCTGAGGGCGAGACCTTCACGATCTGCGACCCCAACGAGGCTTGGATTATGGAGATGATGGGTGCCTGGGTACCTGATTCTATCAAGAAGGGACTGAAGTCTTCTGCAAAGAAGCAGTTGGGCCGTACTGTGTGGGTGGCTCTGCGTATCCCTGATGATATGATTTGTGGTCACGCTAACCAGAGTCGTATCACGAAGTTCAATATGAAGGACAAGTCGGGCAATGTGCGCTATTCTAAGAACGTGGTGTCATACGCTCGTCTGATGGGCTGGTTTAGCGGAAAGGACGAGGACTTCTCGTATAATGCTGCCTATGCCGCTCCTGATTTCTCGGGTCGTCGTATCTGTGATGCACGTGTTTGGAGTTTCTTCAACCGTTATGCTGACGGTATGGACCGTTATATCCCCTGGGCAGAAGGAAAGGATGCCAATGCCGAGCCGATGCCTCTGTGGGTGAAGCCTAACAAGAAACTTTCTGTTGCTGATGTGGAGACTGCTATGCGCGATCACTTCGAGGATACTCCCTTCTCGCTCGATAAGGATATGGGTGGCGGAATCTGGGAGATGCCTTATCGTCCCACACCTCTTTATTTTAAAGTCGATGGCAAGGAGTATTTCAACGAGCGTCCTGTATCTACCCAGCAGGCTGGCTTCGTTTTTGTCAGTCAGATGCGTTCATGGCTGCCTCGTCAGGTAGGTGGTTGCTTCTGGTTCGCCAATGACGATGGAAATATGGTGCCATTTACTCCCGTATATTGTTGTGCTACAGAGGCTCCACGCCCCTATAACACACCAGGTGCTGATGAGTTGAACTTCTCAATGGATAATGCTTTTTGGGTGCAGAACTGGGTGAGCAACATGGTCTATCCGCGTTATTCAATGCTTTTCCCCTCGCTGAAAGAAGTACGCGATTCTTTGGATAACTCGTATTTCATTGCTCAGAAAGAGGTGGAGGATAAAGCACTGGCACTCGACGAAGCAGCACGCACCAAGTATCTCACGACCTATACCGCTGAGAAGGCAGAACAGATGCTGGCACGTTGGCAGAAGCTGGCTACCTATCTTATCGTCAAGTATAACGATATGACGGTGAAGCCGGAAGAGAATGGTAAGTTTACCCGTACGAAATATGGATTGGGTGCTACCGTAAAGCGTCCTGGATACTCAGAGAAATATGCCCGTCAGCTGGTTAAGCAGACTGGTTCAAAATTCGAGAAATAATCCTCAAATCTCAAAATAACAAATGGCTACAGTTGACGACAAAAAAGTGATTTTCTCAATGGTTGGTGTAAGCAAGACCATTCAGCAAAATCAGAAACAAGTTCTTAAAAATATTTACCTCAGTTTCTTCTATGGTGCCAAGATTGGTATCATCGGTCTGAACGGTGCAGGTAAGTCCACATTGATGAAAATCATTGCCGGACTGGACCAACAATATCAAGGCGATGTGGTATGGAGCCCAGGTTACAGCGTGGGCTACCTGCCACAGGAACCACCTCTGAATGAGGAGAAAACCGTCAAAGAGAACGTGATGGAAGGCGTGCAGCATGTATATGATGCATTAGCCGAGTATGATGAGATCAACGTAAAATTCGGCTTGCCTGAGTATTACGAGGATTCAGATAAGATGGAGAAGTTGATGAACCGTCAGGCTGAACTGCAGGATATCATCGATGCTACCGACGCTTGGAATATGGACTCAAAGTTGGATCGTGCGATGGCTGCTCTGAACTGTCCTCCAGGAGATTGGAGCGTAAAGAATCTTTCTGGTGGTGAGCGTCGTCGTGTGGCACTATGCCGTCTGCTTCTCCAGAAACCAGATGTGCTGCTTCTCGATGAGCCTACCAACCACCTTGACGCTGAAAGTATTGACTGGTTGGAGCAACATCTACAGCAGTATGAAGGTACGGTGATTGCTGTTACTCACGACCGTTACTTCTTGGATGATGTGGCTGAGTGGATTCTCGAGCTCGATCGTGGCGAGGGTATTCCCTGGAAGGGAAACTATTCTTCATGGCTGGAACAGAAATCGCAGCGACTGGCTTTGGAAGAAAAGGCTGCTTCAAAGCGTCGCAAAACGTTGGAGCGCGAGCTGGAGTGGGTTCGTATGGCACCTAAGGCGCGTCAGGCAAAAGGTAAGGCTCGTCTGAATTCGTACGACAAGATGCTGAACGAGGAGCAGAAGCAGAAAGAGGAAAAACTGGAGATTTATATTCCTAATGGACCGCGCCTGGGTAATAAGGTTATCGAGGCTGTTCATGTAGCAAAGGCTTACGGCGAGAAGACGCTGTTCAGCGACCTCAATTTCAACCTTCCACCTAATGGTATTGTAGGTGTTATCGGTCCTAATGGTGCTGGTAAGACGACGCTATTCCGACTCATCATGGGTTTGGAACAGGCAGATGCTGGTTCGTTTGAGGTGGGCGAGACTGTAAAACTCTCCTATGTAGATCAGCAGCATAAGGATATTGATCCCGAAAAGAGCGTCTATCAAGTGGTGAGTCAGGGAAATGAGACTATTCGTATGGGTGGACGTGACATCAATGTGCGTGCCTATCTGAGCCGTTTCAATTTTAGTGGTGCTGATCAGGAGAAGAAATGTGGCGTGCTCTCAGGAGGCGAACGTAACCGTCTGCATCTGGCTATCGCTTTGAAACAAGAGGGTAATGTGTTGCTCCTCGACGAGCCTACCAATGATATCGATGTGAATACGCTACGTGCTCTGGAAGAGGGTCTTGAAGCCTTCGCCGGTTGTGCCGTCATCATCAGTCACGACCGTTGGTTCCTGGATCGTATCTGTACGCATATCTTGGCTTATGAAGGTGATGGCAAGGTATTCTATTTCGAGGGTAACTATAGCGAATACGAGACGAATAAAGCTCAGCGCTTGGGATTGGAAGAGCCCAAACGGGTGCGCTATCGCAAACTGATGGATGAATAAATTCTGAAGTAAAGATACTAAAAAACCTGACTTGATGATGAAGTCAGGTTTTTTCTTAAATCTTGTGAAAGACTCAAAAGTTCATTTTCTCTTAATACTCAAAGGTTCCGAATTCACTCTTAATAGTTAGTGAACGCTGACCTTCCTCAATATGACCGATAACCTGTGCGTCGATGTTGAATGACTTCGAGATCTCAATAACCTTCTCTGCCATCTCAGGACGAACATAGATTTCCATGCGGTGACCCATATTGAAGACCTGATACATCTCTTTCCAATCGGTGCCAGAACACTCGTGGATGGCACGGAAGAGGGGAGGAACAGGAAACATGTTGTCTTTGATGACACGACAATTTTCGTTGACGAAATGCAATACTTTAGTCTGTGCACCACCAGTACAATGAACCATACCATGGATTTCTGGACGTATTTCATCCAGTAAGCGCTTGATGACTGGAGCATAGGTGCGGGTGGGAGAGAGTACCAGTTGACCTGCATCTACGGGAGAGCCTTCTACGGCATCGGTGAGTTTGTACTTGCCGCTATACACCAAATCATTGGGAACTGCGTGATCGAAACTTTCAGGATATTTTTCTGCCAGATATTTTGAGAACACATCATGACGAGCAGAGGTCAGACCATTGCTGCCCATACCACCATTATAGCGCTTCTCGTAAGTAGCCTGTCCTGTAGACGAGAGTCCAACGATGACATCGCCTGGACGGATATTGGCATTGTTGATGACATCGCTACGCTTCATGCGACAGGTTACGGTAGAGTCAACGATAATGGTACGAACCAGGTCTCCTACATCGGCAGTCTCACCACCAGTAGGATAAATGCCAATACCCATCTCGCGGAGCTCGCTGAGCAGTTCGTCTGTACCATTAATGATAGCCGAGATGACCTCACCGGGTACAAGCATCTTGTTGCGTCCGATGGTAGACGATACCAAGATATTGTCTACAGCACCAACGCAGAGCAGGTCGTCGGTATTCATCACGATGGCATCTTGCGCGATGCCTTTCCATACAGAGAGGTCGCCCGTCTCTTTCCAATACATGTAAGCCAACGAAGACTTTGTGCCAGCACCATCGGCATGCATGATGTTACAATACTCAGGGTCGCCCCCCAGGATATCAGGGATAATCTTACAGAAAGCCTGTGGATACAGTCCCTTGTCAATGTTCTTGATGGCAGCGTGAACGTCTTCCTTAGCGGCACTTACACCACGCTGCATATAACGGTTATTACTCATAATTCCTTTTTGGGTACAATTTCTTTAGAAGCAAACTTCGCTTGCTTAAAATTCAACTTTAGGAGCGTTCTCAGAACCTGCGGCAGCCTCGAACTTATCCATCTTCTCAAAACCAAAGATGCCGGCCAACAGGTTGCTGGGGAACTTGCGAATGGCGACATTATACGTTTGAACGGCCTTGTTGAAGTTGTTGCGCTCCACGTTGATACGGTTCTCTGTGCCCTCCAGTTGTACCTGCAGTTCACGGAAATTCTCGTTTGCTTTCAGGTCGGGATAAGCCTCACCAATAGCAATGAGTCGTCCCAAGGCACTTGATAATTCGCCTTGAGCTTGCTGGTATTCCTTGATATTCTCGGCATTCAGCGTGATGCTGGTAGCCTTTGAACGGGCGTTGACAACGCCTTCCAGAGTCTCTTTTTCATGAGAGGCATAGCCCTTTACTGTCTGAACCAGATTAGGAATCAGATCGGCACGACGCTGATAGGCCGACTGTACGTTGGCCAAAGCCGTTGTTGCTTCTTCCTCTACGCTAACCATTCCGTTGTAGGTACTCTTAACCCATCCAAAAAGAATAATGGCCAAAACTGCCACAGCGATTAAAACAACATAACTTTTTTTCATAACTTCTGTTTGTTTTATGATTAATATATTCTTGATTGATTACCAACTGGATGTGGCACCGCCACCACCACTACTACCGCCGCTGAAACCACCGCCGAAGCCGCCTCCGAAACTACCGCCTCCAAAGCTTCCGCCACGACTGCCTCCACCCGTACTGATGAAAATAGGACCAGCGGAATGACTCTTTTCAATAAATGGGTTAGGACGAAGCATGCCAAGGGCATAAGCCATCAGATTCAATCCCAGACGACTTGCTGTCGCATAATACAAAATAGCCCAACCGATAAGAACCACGATGTATAGGAATGGTAACAAGGGAACCTCGTCATCATCACTACTTGCCGCCTTTCTCTGTGCTGATAGATTCGCCATATCAGGAAGTTCCTTGCCTTGCAAGGTGTTGTAGATGGCATCCACCATATAGATGAGTCCACTATCAGGCATCTCTGCTTTCATACTGGGTATGAGATAGCGCTCCTGCAAACGGAAACATTCAACGTCGGTCAACTCGGCTTCCAAAGCCCTACCAGTCTGTGTGCGGAATTTGTGGTCGTCGTAGGCCAACACCATAACGAGTCCATAGTCTTTCTTTCCTACTTTGTAGATATCGAAAATGCTCTGTGCAAATCCTTCGATGTCAGCCCCTTCTACATGACTTACGATAGCGACAACTGATTCTATTCCTAGTGAGTCATCTAACTTCTTGAGTTTAGCATCAAGTCGTGTAACGGTTTCTTGACTAATAATACTATCAGGATTAGACACATAGCGCCTGCCGTCCTGCAAATGCGGCATCGGAATTTCCTCTGCTCGCCAATAATGCTCAGTAGTGTTGCTGTAAGATGAGGAGGTATTCCCCTCGTCAATCTCTGTTAAAGCATGTGTGCATGCACCTAATGAAACGATGGCTCCAATGAGCACAAGTCCCTTCCAATAGATAATCCATTTAAGGTCGCTCTTTCTTTGAGCCTTCCACTCGTGGATAATCTGACTAACCTCATTGGTGAATTGTTTCTTCTCGTGTGTATATCTGCTTTGGTATTCTTTCCTAAGGGAAGTCGAACTCTGACTTGTCAGTTTCTGAAAGATGTTCTGCTGAGTTCTCAGGGCTTTCTTCTCTTCCCTATATGATTGTTCCAAAGACTTAATCTGTATATTGTATTTTTGAGCACAGGCTTTCAGTTTGTTCTTTTTGTTGCTGAGTAAAGCCTGTCGCTCCTTGTTGCTTGATCGCTCAGCAAACAGTCCTCCGACAACTAAGCTGCCGAAGATAATGACATAGATGCTAAAAATCGTCCAAGCTGTTTCCATTGAATAAAAAGTCTATTTTTCCTTGCCGTTCCAGAATTCCCACGAAGCAAATGCCTGCAGGAGAAGCATTTCTAATCCGTTTTTTACGCTGGCACCACGTTCGGCACCTTTCTTCATAAACAATGTTTCGTCGGGATTATAAATGAGGTCATAAAGGATTGTCTTTTCATCCATTGCCTCATAAGGCAGATTTGGACATTCTTCTGTCTTGGGGAACATACCAACGGGCGTACAGTTTACAATGACATTATATTCCTTGATGACCTCTGGTGTGATGTCTTCGTAGCAGATGGTTTCTGGACGCTGATAACGACTGACATAGACGGTTTCCAAACCTAATGACTGTAAGCCGTATGAAATCGCTTTTGATGCACCTCCAGTACCGAGAACAAGAGCTTTCTTGTGATAAGGCTCCAGCATAGGCTCAATGCTTTGAGTGAAACCTATGACATCGGAGTTAAAACCCTTCAGTTTGATGTCGTTACCTTCATGTGTCACCCTAATCACATTAACAGCACCGATGGCACGGGCTTCAGGACTAATCTGATCCAAATATTCCATCACTTTCTGTTTGTAGGGGATCGTTACATTTAGTCCTTTGAGCTCTGGATTCTGGTCAAGCACTTCAGCTAGTGCTTCGATGGTTGGAATCTCAAAGTTCATGTACTTGGCATTAATTCCCTCGTCTTCAAACTTTTGATTAAAGTAATTGATGGAGAATGAGTGCCCTAAAGGATAGCCTATAAGTCCATACTTGTCCATAATGTTGGTGTTTTATTTAGTTGCGAAATACATCGTGCATATTCCGAAAGTAAGGCGTTTGAAAACTGCATCCTTGAAGCCTGCCTGACGTAGAATCTGTTGCATCCTCTCGCCTTGAGGGAAAGCTTCAATTGTCTTTGTCAAGTAGGAGTATGCGCTAGTGTCTTTAGAGATAATTCGCCCATAGACAGGCAAAAATGTATGAGAGTAAATGTGGAAGAGTTGCTTCATGGGAAATGACACGGGAGTGGTCAGTTCCACAATGCTGAGATGGCCTCCGGGTTTTAGTACACGACACATCTCACAGAGCCCCTTGTCCAAGTCAGCAAAGTTGCGGATACCGAAGGCTGCTGTGACAGCATCAAAAGTATTGTCATCATAGCTCAGATGCAGACAGTCTTCCTTAGCAAACGAGATGGTGTCTTGCAATCCCAAATCTTTCACTTTTTTTCTGCCAATCTCCATCATCCCTTCGCTGATATCGGCCCCTATTAATTTCTTGGGATGTAACATCTGAGCCGATAAAATGGCAAAGTCCCCTGTACCCGTGGCTATGTCGAGCATAGTCTGGGGTACAAAGGGGGCTAACTGCATGATGGCTTTTTTTCGCCATCCCTTGTCTATGTCCCACGATAGACGATGGTTCAACGTGTCGTAGGTAGGAGCGATATTATCAAACATCTGCTCTACCTGCTGTGCCTTTTCGCCCTCGTGGTAGGGGTTTATTTCTTCCTGTTTATACATTTCTTCTATTTCTAGTGTGACTAGTAAGACTAGCGGAACTAGATTATCTATTCTTCAGCCATTCGCTGACATTGCGCTCAATGCGTGCGGCAATATCACCTTCTTCGGCAGCTTTGTCGAATTTAGTGCCGGTGATATGTTCGTAGAGCTCTATGTAACGCTCTGAAACACTCTCGGCATACTCGTCTGTGATTTCTGGCATAGTCTGACCTGGCTCGTTCATGAAATTGTGCTCAATGAGCCATTGGCGTACAAACTCTTTTGAGAGTTGCTTCTGAGGCTCACCCTTAGCAAGTTTCTCTTCGTAGCCGTCAGCATAAAAATAACGTGAAGAGTCGGGAGTATGAATCTCGTCAATGAGGTATACCTTGCCGTCACGTTTACCAAACTCATACTTGGTGTCAACCAGAATCAGACCACGCTTAGCGGCAATCTCCTGACCTCTGGCGAAGATTTTACGAGTATAGTCTTCCATGATCGCATAATCCTCTGCAGATACAATACCCTGTGCAATGATTTCCTCTTTCGAGATGTTCATGTCGTGACCCTCGTCGGCTTTTGTGGTAGGTGTAATAATTGGCTCAGGGAAACGTTCGTTCTCTCGCATCCCGTCTGGCAGTTTTACACCACACAACTCGCGACATCCATTTTTGTATTCGCGCCATGCAGAACCTGTAAGGATAGAACGGATAATCATCTCAACACGAAAGCCCTCGCACTTCAGTCCTACGGTGACCATAGGGTCGGGAGTAGCAAGTTTCCAGTTAGGGCAGATGTCTGTGGTGGCATCCAGGAACTGTGCAGCAATCTGGTTCAAGACTTGTCCCTTGAAAGGGATTCCCTTAGGTAGTACTACATCGAATGCTGAGATACGGTCTGTGGCAACCATCACCATCAGATCATCGTTGATGTTGTACACGTCACGGACTTTACCGTGGTAAACACTCTTCTGTCCTTCAAAGTTGAAGTCAGTCTTTGTTAATGCTTTCATTGTTGTTTTTATATTCTTTATCGAAGTTCTCGTATGCGTTGACGATGCGTGTCACCAGTTTATGGCGTACAATGTCCTTGCCGTTCAGGTTGACAACGCCGATGCCTTCAACATTATTCAATATATGCAGGGCTTCTATGAGACCGCTTTTCTGTGAATGGGGCAGGTCTATCTGCGTCATATCACCCGTTATAATCATCTTGGTGTTCCATCCCATACGCGTGAGAAACATACGAATCTGGGCGGGTGTGGTATTCTGAGCTTCATCAAGTATCACCACGGCATCACTTAGTGTACGTCCACGCATAAATGCTAATGGTGCGATCTGTATGATATGCTTTTCCATCATGTCCTGCAACTTTACCTGCGGTATCATATCCTCGAGTGCATCGTAGAGAGGCTGCAAATAGGGGTCAATCTTATCCTTCATGTCACCAGGCAAGAAACCTAACTTTTCTCCAGCTTCTACGGCAGGTCTACTTAGAATAATTTTCTTGGCGGTTTTCTCCTTAAGTGCCTTGACAGCTAAAGCGATAGATAAGTAAGTCTTACCTGTTCCAGCAGGCCCAACAGCAAATATCATATCATTATTTTGGTAGGCATCTATAAGATGTTGCTGGTTTTCGCTACGAGCCTTAATTGGTCGTCCAGAAATGGAGTAAACAATAACTCCTTCGGGCACTTCGTCGCGCGTGCGTTTACCTTTTATTATATCAAGGATATCTTCTTCGCTGATAGAATTGAATTTTACGATATGCTGTCGTATCTTCTCTGTGCTTTCCTCGAAAGCAGCCATCTGTTCTTCGTCGCCCATAATGCGTATTACGTTATCGCGAGCTACGATTCGAAGTTTCGGATATAATGCACGCAGCATCTGCAGATGCGCATTTCCAACCCCATAAAACATTACTGGGTCAACATCTTCTATGACTATATGCTTCTCTATCAAAACGCTAATCTGAATATGTATTTACTGAAATCGAGTGCAAAGATACAACAATTTTTTGTAACCATCATGTAAATGACTGCACTTTTTTGTTGCTAAAATGGCATTGGCTCATTGGATGGCGGTGGGATAGGCATACCTCCGCTAAAGGAATCGAAATCATTGGGTAGGGGAGTACCATTCATGTCACCATTAACTTTGGAACTTAGAATCTCACCACCAGACTGCGGGTTGGTAGGACCCAATCGTCCGTCTTCAGGATTTTCGAATCGGGTATATTCTCCACGGAAAGTTAGTAGGACATCACCAGTAGCACCCTTACGGTGTTTGGCAATGATGATTTCTGCCATTCCATGTAGGTCGCGTCCCTTGTCATCTTGGAAGATATGGTAGTACTCTGGACGATGTACAAATAGAACCATATCGGCATCCTGCTCAATAGCTCCAGACTCACGCAAATCGCTTAGTTGCGGTCGTTTGCCTTCTAGTCCCTCACGACTCTCAACACCACGGTTCAACTGTGATAGTGCAAGAATAGGAATGTCTAGCTCTTTTGCCAAACCTTTCAGAGAACGACTGATGGTTGACACTTCTTCCTGTCGGCTTGAGAAGCGCATGCCGTTTGCATTCATCAACTGTAGGTAGTCAATCATTATAATTTTCACACCATGTTCACGTACCAATCTTCGAGCTTTTGTACGTAGCTCAAATACAGACAGACCTGGTGTGTCATCAACATAAATAGGTGCACCCAGCAGATTGTTGATACGTTTATCAAGTCGGTCCCATTCATCGGGCTGTAATTGTCCGTTCAGGATTTTCTTACCTGACACCTCACAAACGTTTGAGAGTAATCGGTTCACCAACTGCTGGTTTGACATTTCCAACGAAAAGAAAGCAAGAGGAACTTGATAGTCGGCAGCAATATTCTTGGCCATAGACAACGCAAATGCCGTCTTACCCATGGCAGGTCGTCCAGCAATAATTACCAAGTCAGAAGGTTGCCATCCACTGGTCTTGTCATCCAAACCATGATAACCTGTCGGAATACCTGTCAGACCGTCCTTATTTTTGGCTGCATCCTGAATCACCTTTACAGCCTGAGCAATAACGGGGTCTATCTGCGTATAGTCCTTCTTCATATTCTTCTGTGACAACTCGAAAAGCGAACCTTCTGCATGCTGCATCAAGTCGTCAACATTGACAGTCTCGTCAAATGCTTTTGTTTCGATGTCACTGGCAAACTGAATTAACTGTCTGGCTAATGATTTTTGGGCTATGATTCGTGCGTGATACTCAACATGGGCCGATGAAGCAACACGTGATGATATCTCTGCGATATAGGCAGGTCCACCAACCTCTTCCAATTGTCCAGTATGTGCCAACTGATCTGCTACAGTAAGAACATCTACAGGTTGCTCGTTCATTGACAAGTGCTGAATTGCCTCGTAGATAATTCTGTTGCGAGGTTCATAGAAACTTTCCGGTTTCAGTATCTCGCATACCACGGAATAGGCATCCTTGTCCACAAGAAGGGCACCTAATACGGCACGCTCCACATCAAGAGCCTGCGGTTGCAAATGAGCGTACGTGTTGTCTACTGGTTGCTGTTGACGACTTTGTCTGCGTCGTGGCGTGTTCTGTTCTGCCATATCTATTGATTAATTTGGAGTGCAAAGATACGAATTTTTTGTAAAGTGAGAAAATTCAGATACGTTAAAGAATATAAAGATTTTACGATATAAAAAAATATATAAGTGTAGATTAAACTTTCATAAAAGACCTACGTCATATCATCAGTTGAAAAAAAATAAACCATAAATAAAATGAAGCGATTCTTACTTTTAATGGCCGTCACAATTTCGGCCTTGTTAATGCAAGCACAGCGTACAATTTCTGGTAAAGTGGTCGATGAAGCCAACGAGGCCGTCATTCAGGCTACTGTATCGCTTTTGAAAACCGACAGTACATCTGTGACTCATGCCGTTACCAATATGAATGGTCAGTACACGCTGACAGCTCCTGCTGATGGCAAGTATCTGGTTCGTGTAACTTATGTAGGTTACAAGTCACAAGTCAGTAATGTGACGATGGCTGGCAAACCTGTAAATCTGGGAACTACATCTATGAAAGTAGATGCCGTGATGCTGAAGGGCGCAACTGTTGTCAAGAACCAAGCTCGTGTCTATTCTAAAGGCGATACCGTAATTTATAACGCAGGCGCATATAAGACTCCAGAAGGTTCTGTCGTCGAGGAATTGGTGAAACGCCTTCCTGGAGCTCAGGTTTCAGACGACGGTACTATTACCATTAATGGTAAGCAGGTGAAGAAAATCAAGGTGGACGGTAAGGAGTTTATGACTGGCGACACCCAGACTGCCATGAAGAACCTGCCAACCAGCATCGTGGAGCGAATTAAGACCTACGATGAGAAGAGTGATCTGAGCCGTATCACTGGTATTGATGATGGTAACGAGACTACTGTGCTCGACTTTGGTCTGAAGGCTGGTATGAATCGCGGTATGTTTGCCAATGTTGATGCTGGTATAGGTACAAAAGACCGCTATACAGGTCGTGCTTTTGGTGCTGTGATGCGTGAGAATACTCGCGTAATGTCAATGCTTAATGCCAACAACGTCAATGATATGGGTTTCGGAGGCGGTGGCTTCGGAGGTCGTTTTGGCGGCGGTGGTCGTAGTGGCTTACAGTCTTCAAAGATGGCCATGGTGAATCTAAACTATGAGAAGACCGATCTGATTCTCTTGGACGGTTCTGTAACCTGGAACCATCGTGACGGTGATACTTGGTCTCGTTCATCTTCTGAGAGTTTTATGAATCCTACGTCGCCCTTCTCTGAGTCAGTCAATAGAAGTTTCTCTCGTTCAAACAGCTGGAGTGCCCAGGGTCGTGTTGAGTGGACTCCCGATACTGCCTGGAACATCAGTCTGCGCCCTACATGGAGCTATAACACTAACGACGGACAATCAAAAAATGAGTCAGGTACATTTAGTGTTAATCCCTATGACTATGTATCTTCTACTGATAACATCAGCAGTATGGTGGCTACAATGTTAGGTATCGACTCATCATATGTGGTAAACAACCGCGTGAATGGTGGCATGAATTATAGTGACTCGAAGCGTTTGGGGGCTACCTTGCAGATTAACCGTAAACTCAGTAATACTGGACGTAACATCACGCTGCGTTCTACGTTCAATTATAGTGACGGTATTTCACAGCAGTTCTCTAACAGTCTTGTTGGGCTTTATCAGTTGCTTACTGGAGACTCTACCTACCAGACTAATCGCTATAATGTAACTCCTCAAAAGAACTATAGCTACGGTGTTCAGGCTACCTATAGCGAACCTCTCACACGTCGTACCTTCCTGCAGTTCAGCTACCAGTTCCAGTATAGCTATACCAAGAGTGAGCGTAATACATATGACTTCTGGAAGGATGGCGATCCTACACGTCAATATGACATGACTGGCGTTTATCCGGAATATCGCGATTGGGGTTCTATATTCAATCGTCTGAACGGTCACAGCTATACCGAGTTCCTCGATGACGACCTGAGTCGTTTCTCAAACTACAAGAACTATACACATACGGCCGAGGTCATGCTGCGTATCATTCAGCCTAAGTACGACTTGAACTTCGGTGTACAGATCGTACCTCAGCTCTCTAAGTTCCATCAGGACTATCTTGGCAACAAGATTGACACTACACGTACTGTGGTCAACTGGAGTCCTACGGCTAATTTCCGTTATCGTATTGGCGAGCGTGGTCAGCTGCGTTTCGAGTATCGTGGTTCAAGCAGTCAGCCTTCTATGGAGAACTTGCTCGAAATCACTGATAACACCGACCCCCTGAATATCCGTACGGGTAATGCCGGTTTGAAGCCTTCGTTCACACAGCGCTTTGACCTGCGTTTCAATAACTTCATTGAGAGTCATTCACAGTTCATTAATGCCAACATGAATTTCTCTACCACAAGCAACAATATTGCACAGCGCACCGAGTATATCCTGGAGACTGGTGGTACCAAGTCACAGCCCGTGAATATCAACGGACAGTGGAGTGCAGGTGGTAGCGTGATGTACAATGTTGCACTTGACACACTGGGCTATTTCAACGTCAATACCGAGACAGGTGTGAACTATAACAATAATGTTGGTTATTTCTATGATACTACCAGCAAGACTACAACGAAGTCTACCACCAAGGCAACAACCCTGCGTGAACGTCTGGGCTTCAGCTATCGTAATGACTGGTTAGAGGTAGAGCTCAATGGTAGTGTGAACTACAACCACAACTCTAATGCCCTGCAGGCTAATTCCAACCTGAACACTTGGAGCTTCAACTATGGTTTCAATACTACCATCAATGCTCCTTGGGGTACACAGTTCACTACCAACGTAGGCATGGCCAGCCGTCGTGGTTTCAGCGATGCATCTGCTAATACCGACGAGCTCATCTGGAATGCCCAGATTGCGCAGAGCTTCCTTCAGGGTAAGCCCCTCTCTGTACGCCTCGAGTTCTATGACATCCTGCATCAGCAGTCGAACTTCTCTCGTATGGTCAGTGCTTTCTCACGCAATGATACCGAGTATAACGCTATCACCAGCTATGTGATGCTTCGCGTGAATTATCGCCTGAACCTCTTTGGCACACGCGCTTCTCGTCAGCAGATGCGCAACGGCATGGGCGGTATGGGTCCCGGCATGGGTGGCTTCGGAGGAGGTAATCGCGGAGGCAACCGTGGCGGCAACCGTGGCGGCGGATTCGGCGGCGGACGCGGCGGATTCGGCGGACCAATGATGTTCTGATTTCATCCACTTATATTATAATATACTACAAGAAAGGGCTCTCGGTGGTGTCTACCTCGAGAGCCCTTATTTTATGAACTGATAATATACGTGCAAACGCCTTAAGTTATCAGAATATTCAATTATTAAATTCGTTTTTCTCCATATTTTTTTTCCATAATCAGTTTTATTTTGTATCTTTGCCCCAATGAAAAAACTTTTTTTAAACCTAATGCAATAATATATGTTTATCAATCACAATCATCTAAAACATAACAATCTGATATTTGCAGGCTTTTTGCTTGCTATGATTTGTTCGTTCTCTTCTTGTTCGGATGACGACAGTACGTCTGGAAAGACTATTGTTTCCTCGCCGTACGACAGTCTCAAACCAATAGGCTTCGGTGAAAAGACTACCGGTGGTAACAATCAGAATGTCTCTGTAGCAACAACCGCCGAACAATTGGCTGCAGCCGTGAGCGGCATTAATCCGGCTACTGTGTATGTGCAGGGTAATATCACCCTTGACACCATGCTTTCAGTTGGTTCCAATAAGTCAATCATTGGTCTGCCGGGAACTGTCATCAGCAACTTGAACCAGAACGACAATGCAGGTATCTTTCTGCTAAAGGGTAGTGATAATGTTATTATCCGCAACCTGACTCTATGCGGTCCTGGTGCTTATGATATTGATGCAAACTATAGCGATAATATCTGCTTAGTCGGTGCAAAGAATGTGTGGGTGGACCATTGTGACATACAGGATGGTATTGATGGTAATTTCGATATAGTGGAAGGTTCTGACCACATCTGCGTCAGTTGGACTCGTTTCCGTTACCTTTTAGAGCCATTGGCTGGAGGAAGTGGTGGAAGCAATGATCATCGCAACTGCAACCTGATAGGCAATAGTAATAATACTGCAGACTTGGACGAAGGTCATCTTAACTGTACGTTTATCTGTTGTTGGTGGGATGAGGGATGTGTTGAACGCTGTCCAC
>Ga0310696_10002125_pt1 | contig 26908 bp, 10 predicted proteins | sample AusTroGonzalo_MG_4_FD_203885 | JGI IMG/M metagenome (GOLD analysis project Ga0310696, IMG submission 203885) | Bovine rumen microbial communities from tropical cattle in Woodstock, Queensland, Australia - Gonzalo_02 (v2) (version 2) | ecosystem: Host-associated > Mammals > Digestive system >...
CTTCTTCTTTGCCAAGCTCTTTGGCATTCGCGTTGAGAAGTTCTACCTGTTCTTCGACCCCAGCATCTGGAAGTGGGACGGTAGTCTGTTTAAAATCAAACCCAAGAACAGCGACACACAGTATGGTGTGGGCTGGTTGCCACTGGGCGGTTACTGTAAGATTGCCGGTATGATAGACGAGAGTTTCGATACCGAACAGATGAAACAGCCCGAACAGCCTTGGGAGTTCCGCAGCAAACCCGCCTGGCAGCGCCTGTTGGTGATGATTGGTGGTGTACTGGTTAACTTCCTGCTGGCCTTGTTCATCTACTCTATGATTCTGTTCTACTGGGGCGATAGCTATATCCCCACTAAGAACATGACTCTGGGTATGAAGTTCAACACCGAGGCCAAGCAGTACGGATTTAAGGATGGTGATATCCTGGTAGGTACTGAGAAGGGCGAGTTCAAGGATTTCAGCGCTGATATGTACCGTGACTTGAGTGAGGCTACCCGTGCCGACATCATCCGTGATGGTAAGGCCATGAGCATCTCACTGCCTGGCGACATCAACCTGTTGGGCATGCTGAAGGCAGAGCCCTCGTTCGTTCGTCCACTGATTCCAGCTGTTGTTGACAGCGTGATGGCTGATTCACCTGCCGCCAAGATAGGATTGCAGAAGGGTGACAAGATTGTTGGCATCAACGGCAAACCCATTGACAGCTATAATGAGTTCACCGACCAGCTTGGTGTGCTCGAGGATATGATGACCGATGCCAAGAGTCAGGCTGACAGTCTGAAGATTCGCACCACCACAATTGTCTATGCCCGTGGCGAAGTACTTGATACTACTGCAATCACACTGACACCAGAGCTGAAACTCGGATTCTTTGTTCAAACGCTTGCTGGTCTTTACGAGCCAGTGACCAAGGAATACGGATTCTTTGAGAGTTTCCCAGCAGGTATTGCCTACGGATGGAACGTGCTGAAGGGTTATGTGGGCGACATGAAGTATGTGTTCACAGCCGACGGTGCTAAGTCTATCGGTGGTTTCGGCGCTATCGGAAGTCTCTTCCCACCGGTATGGGACTGGTATCTCTTCTGGAAGATGACTGCTTTCCTCAGTATCATCCTCGCCTTCATGAACATTCTGCCTATCCCCGCTCTTGACGGTGGACATGTATTGTTCCTGTTCTACGAGATGATTACCCGTCGCAAGCCATCGGAGGCCTTTATGATCCGCGCCGAATATGTTGGTTTCGGATTGCTGATATTGCTGATGGTCTTCGCAAACCTCAACGATATCCTACGCTGGTTAGGATACATGTAATTTTTTAGGTGCAAAAAAAATGCGAAAGCATCATTTTTGTACATAAATAACTGATAACAAACAAGATAGAGAAGTGATGCTTTACTTTTAAGCATCACTTCTCTTTTTCAGCCATCATTCACACCAAAACAACTTGTTTTTACTACATGAGTTGAGTAGTTTTCTTCGATGTATCAACTGAGGGATCAAGGAACAAGTTATTGGTTTTATGCTTGATGCATTCGTTCTTCAGCTCCTGTTGCTTCTTTACCATTTTCACCCCTGCATTGCGAAGAATTGCAGACAATGTATTGAAACCTTTTGTAGTATTTGTAAAGTTTGTAAGCGTACTCACATAAACATCACCATTCTTTACAAATACAGGCAGTGATACAGTACATTCATTCTCAGACCGCAACAAACCTGCTGTTTTCAGTTCTTCCGGACGCAGATTCCAACTCCGCCAATCTGTTCTGCAGGCATTTAGTAATATCTCACCCTCGTTTACGAAATCTCCCTTCATGGTATACTGTGAAGCATCGGTCTTTTGAACCTCACAAAAATAGAAATCGGCGCTTTGTAATCCCGACATCCATGAACGATTCACTGGAAGAAAAGACGATCGTCCTAACTGATCGAACTGAAGAGATAGAGCATGGTCAAACGGCGATGACAGAATAGATCGAAAACTATTAACAGTTTCAGGTATGATTCCCCATAGCCATATAGAACTAGCCTGCTTCATATTCTTCAGGTTGCGTATTGTCATTGGTTTACCAGCATCAATAATGACGAGAGCATTTTTAGGATTATGGGTATAAACAACTCCTTGGGCGTCCAATATCTGTTTAAGAGAACTATCAGAATCACCGATATAGTACACTTCCAAAGATGAGTTGACGGGTGCAGACTTGTGATGTACATAAGCCATTGTGTCAACAGTAGCATAGGAAGACCATGCACTCACCGGTTCTGCATTAGCGGCACGTATGGCATCATAAAGCGGCCAAGTATCGTAGAGAGGAAGATTTGGGTCATAGCCTGGATTAAGAGTTGTGCTATAGGGGCCTATACGTTCTGGCTGAACACCTGGCTGTCCTTCCACATAGGAACCAAAGAAAATGCCATCGGCCAAAGTCGGTGCAGTAGAGATTTCCTTTTTACCTAAAGATAAAGGTTTCAAAGCGTACCAAACCATATTGAATATAGTAGTATAAGATGCTCCCATCATGCGCATATCTTTTATCAGATGATAGCATTCGGTAGCCAAGCCCTCCATACGGCCTTCAGCACTATCAAAAGCCCTTTGACCGTTACATTTTGACACTTGTTCGGGAGTTCCATAATAGCACATACCAGTTTCTCCAATTCCCCAAGGCTTACCGATATTACACCAATTCTTCATGGCATTGTTATCACCATAATGACCAACAGTAACAGGTAACATACCATCACCATCGTCCTCTCCATCAGACGAAATCCATGGACGAGTAGGATCAATCTCTCGTACAATATCGCGCCATACGCCCCATTCTTTTTTCTGTCTTGGCAGCAAATCCGGACGTTTAAACACATAGAGGATAACAGGCTTATTTTCGTTTGATATACTCCATCCGAATACACTGGGATAGTTTCTATCTCTTTGAACGAAACGACGCAGATGATCACGAGAATGCTCAAAGAATAACTCCGAGTCCAACTTTGGTCCTCCATCACTGGCCCAATTAGCCGTTTCGTCAAGCACGCAGATACCCATTTCATCAGCCATATCCATATAAAAACGAGGATATACCTGAGCATGCAGTCGTACAGCATTGCCATTCATTCCTTTGATTGCTTTATACCAAGCCCAGGCATAACGTCGGCTCATTTGTGGAATACCCATAAAATGCCAAGAGTCACTCTTTAACGGATAAGAATGACCGTTTAGACACAACTGCATACCATTAAACGTCCACTCGCGCCAGCCAAAACGTTGATATCTTGTATCAAGGATTTGTTTATCTTGTTTGATTGTAAGAAGAAAAGCGTATAAATTGGGATGTTCGGGAGTCCAGAACCTCAACATATCATCGCTCACAGGAACCTTGATGTTTAACATTGTCTTTTTATTAGCCTCAACATTTACACCCCTCAACGGTAATGTAAGTGCTTCTTTTCCAAGGCTCCAGTTTGGAACCGGAGCAGTATTTACCTCCGTTCCTGCATGGTTGAGCCATTCATATGCTTTTCCTGACAATTGTATTTTTTTATCAGATTCGGTATGATTCTCAATAGTAACCTCAATCTCCAGAACCCCTTTCGACACAAGAGGTTTCACAAAGACATCTTTTACGTAGACTTTAGGCGTAGCCAGAAGATAGACATCTTGCCAGATTCCATTTATATAATTGCCCCACATTGAGCCTGCAGGTAATATACGACGCCCTATGGTTGATTCATCTTCAAAAAGCCATTGGCTGCGTACACCAACAAGTATCTCTGCAGGTCGACCAGCCTCAACGACATTTGTCACGTCAAGATCGAATGGCAAGAAAAGATCAAAGTTCTTACCTATTTCCTTACCATTGACATAAATAACAGTTTCACCGGCAACAGCCTCAAAATGGAGACTGATGTGTTTATCACGCCAGTCAGAAGGTACCTGGATGATTTTACGCATCCATGCCATTTTCACATGTTCCCACTCCTTAGGATATGAGGGATAGTTACGGTGATCAGGTCCTTCCAAATTGTTAAAAGCAAAACCATTGACATTCCAAGGCGAAGGAATCTTGATACGGGTCTTGTCCCAAACATCGTCTTGAGGTAACGGCAACTCAGGTGCCATACCCTTACCATGTACGAAATCAGCAGGCAAATCGACTGGCTGGAAGTCCCAATAGCCATTCAGACAAATCTCGCTTCTATAAGGTTTCTCATACCGATTCACCCATCCCTCACTCGGCGCAAAAACATGGTTATACACCTGTTTCTGCGCCGTATTATTCTTCTTGTCCAACTCTATAGTTTGGCTTGTGCCATCATAGATAATAGACTTTTGATAAACTGTAGCATGACCGTCGGCCAATGGTTGCTCTGGAGTTACTAATACCACGCGGAAAGTGCGCTTAGCCAGCATGCCTGGATATGAGCCTTCTCGTTTAGCGACCGTTAGTTTGCAGGCTGCATCATCCCAGTGGAAACGAATCTCTGACGATTGTCCATTCTCATGGCCATAGCCGTCAAAGGCATCCTCATAGAGTGTAAAATCACCATCGGCACCCGGATAGATACGGATCTCGAGATCATCCCACTTCTTTTCGGTAGAATACTGCACGTCAGGTCCCCAAGGCAGAATGGAACCTGCCTTGACATAGAGCGGTATCACATTGTATGATGCCTGCTTATACAACCATTGTCCCCCCTTCAAGGTTTCGCCTGTCCAGAAATCAATCCAGTCGTTACCTACAGGCAAATAAATCTGACGTCCCTCTGCGCGATCCTTCAAAATTGGAGCCACTAGAAAACTCTGACCAAACAAATATTCATCAATGATATCGGCAGCTTGAAAATCAGCCGGATAACCGACAGGTAACGCTGACATCAATAATGTACCATCCTTACAGAGCTGATGAGTCTGAGCATAAAGCCAAGGCAGCAAGCGATAGCGCAAACGTATATATCGAAGAATGTTATCGTATGTGCCCTCGCTATCACCTTCGCTACCATAGTTCCATATCTCGCGCGGGGTATTCGTTCCATGGAAACGAAGCATTGGCGTAAATGTAGAGAACTGCGTCCAACGGGCAAAAAGACGACGATAAGCCGGGTTCTGACAACCACCCTCAAAGTCTCGCACCCAGAATCCTCCCGTATCGCTATTCCACAAGGGTATCCCACTGATAGACGCATTCAAAGCCGCAGGAATCTGCCGGGCTAGCGTATGCCACGATGCCTCAATATCACCACTCCAAACAAAAGCACCTGTACGCTGCATACCCATAAAAGCAGAACGAGTAAGGATGCTAACACGTTTATTGGTGAGTGACGGCTCATGGCGATGACTATTATATACTCCCCAAACAGTAGAAATAGGAAAGGCATTACGCAACGAACGCCACGTGCGACCTGCTCCTGTTACAAAATCAAGATCGGCTTCATTACCAGAATAATCAGGTTCAGTAGAATCAAGCCATAGAGCATCAACGCCATAACGCAACAAACCATTGTACAATTGATGCCAATAGTAACGGCGGGCATATGAATCGAAAGCATCATAGACACGCGATTCCACATCATTGGGGAATGATTTTCCGGGCAATAGTTTTTCTAGAGCCTGCAGATGACAGTATTGTTCGGTATCAGGTCCGTAATCAGGCCAGACAGAGACCATCAGTTTAGCATTAAGGGCATGCACAGAGTCAATCATCTGCTGATAGTCGGCAAAGGCAGGATTCAGGAAACGCTGGGCATTCCAGTGCATATTGTCGCCCCAATATTGCCAATCCTGCACCATGCAGTCAACAGGTACTCGAAGACTGCGCAGGCGTTTCAGTGCATCAAGCAACTCACGGCTGCTGGTATAACGTTCCCTACTCTGCCACACACCAAGATTCCAAAGAGCAGGCATAGACACATGGCCTGTCAGGTCGAAAAGTGCACGCTGGGCAGATGCAACATCATTGCCCACTAGCACATAATAGTCGATGGCACGCCCGGTTGAGGTGAACGAGGTAGCACGTGTATCATCGTCGAAATCGGTAGGAGAATAGTTTTCCCAATAAAGTGCATAGCCCTTTGACGACAGAAACATCGGGATACAGATTTTCATATTCTCATTCAGCAGACGGAAATGCTGTCCACGCTGATTCAGACGTCCATTCTGTATCTGCCCCAAACCATAGATACGCTCATCTGGCGACAGCATAAAGGACTGCTTGACAGTGTAAGAATCAAACGGCCCGTCCTTACGTGGAGTGAACGTAACCGATTGTTCGCTGATAAGAGGCCGTCCATCCAATCTACTTACACTAATAATACCCGTAACCTCATGATAGTCAACCATAACCTTACTTGTGGTTAGTAGCAGATGCTTATTACGTTTTTCCAACTGGCACACAGAAGGCGCTGTGTTATGAACAAGAACCACCAGACTATCAGATCTATATTGCAGGTCGGGAGACTTGGTGACATGAAGAACACTGTCATTGATGAGCGATATATTGATATAAACGCCTTGATGAAAAACTTTTATTCCGTTCTGGTCAGCTTTGCATTTGGCTGTTGTAAAGCCAACAAACAATAACTGTACAAATACAAGTATAATAAACCTTTTCATATTTATTCTTTGAATTGAGCTGAAGGAGGAGCCGCATCTGATGATGCTCCCCATAGCTTATTTGGATTTGGTCCCATCTGAAGTTCAAGCACTCCCCCCTGCATCACCTGTTCATGACTGATCCAGGGGTTATCCAAAGGTTCCCCATTAAGCATGGCACTCTGAATATATTTATTCTGTGCCGAAGTATGATGAGCACGAACCTCGAACGTTCTGCCATTTGACAGAGAAAGGATAGCAGAATGGAAAAGCGGAGAACCAATATTATAGACAGGAATACCAGGAGTGACAGGATAGAGTCCCACAGACGAGAAAACAACGAAAGCAGTCATGCCTCCACCATCCTCATCGCCGGGAACACCCATCAAGTCGTTACGATACCAAGTGCGCAGACACTGCCGTATACGTTTCTGAGTCATCCAAGGTTGTCCGGCATAATTATACAAATAAGGGATATGGAATGACGGTTCGTTTGCCATTGAGAACATACCGATATTACCAGTATGGTCGGGGAACATGGCATAGAAATCGGACTTACTTTTACCCAGAGGCTCAGCAAACGTCTGGTTCAGATTCTTCACAAACTGTTCGCGTCCACCCATCAACCTGATAAGGTCTTCCACATTATGAGGCACATCCCAACGATAAATCCATCCATTATTCTCATCATAATAATGACGCGCCCCGGGACCGCCATCGTAACGATAGTCGAAAGGCATGATAAACTCACCCTCTTTGTTCTTGGGATGAAAAAAGCCTGTCTCAGCGTTATATAACTTATGATAGTTCAGGCTTTGTTCAGCATACTTATCTGCCATTTCCGTCCATCGCTTTTTTTCCTTCTTTTTCGAATGACCGGCAATATGTCTGGCTATCTTTGAGAGTGCGAACGCATCGTAGCTTGTACCAAGGGTGACAGCTACTGGCTGACGTTTTTCCCATCCATTTACATTGGGATCCGTTTCCGGTTCATTGGGGTTCAAAGCAGGAATATAACCGTGTTCCTTATAGAATTGGTCTATCCAACCTGCTTTGGCCCCCGACCATGGGGCAAGCGTTTTCTCCTCTAATGCTTTTTGCGAATAACGGAAAGCTTTCTGTGCATCAACCTTCAACCCCTTTGTCAATGCATCGGCCATTGATGGTATACCGTGATTAGAGTTCATACGCCGGGAGTCGCCATTCAACTCAGGGAAAGTCGGCAACCATTCCGTTCCCATCTGTTCGGCCATCAACAGAAAAGAGTTAAGAATATGTTCCTCCTTGGTTTGATCCAACAGTGTGCGCAAAGGATGAGCAGCCCGATATGTATCCCATATCCAATCGTCGTTATAGAACGGCATACCAAAATCTTCGTGCACTTTACCATCGAAAGGGCTCCAGTATCGTCCATCCTCACTCATACAAACAGGGCGTTCGAATGTGCGATAATAAGAAGTATAAAATACAAAGAGACTATTCTCATCTTCACTATCCACATTGATGCGGTTCAGTGTTTCGTTCCATATTCTACGTCCATCAGCAGCCAAACGGCAGACATCATAGTCGTGAATCTCACGAAAAAGATTTGCTTTGGCCTGCTCTTCGCTAATAAAAGAAATACCATAGCGCAAATGAACCTTCCTGATGCTATTGGGGAAAGATAGAGCAACGCCACTGACTCCATCCTTTGAAGGCAGGACAAGAGATTGACTGGGCTGTTCCAAAGACTCCATATAGATATATACTCTCGTATTATTACTAACCCGACCGCCAACCCGCTGCCATCCCTTTATCACATTGCCTGCAGCATAAACTTCACCGTCCTGGGCAGTAAGAACCACACTCGCATTATCACTATCAGCAAAATCTATCTCATACATAGCAGACTGATGGCTCACTGCGAAATGAGCTTTTATCTGATCATCGAGAGCAATATGAAACTCGTAAGGACGTATCGTCTCGTTATCATAAGTATAGTTCTTTGTCAGTGACAAGTCACTACCTATTTGTGGCAACAGATTAAAAGCAGACTGCTCACGATGGTTAGTAACAATAATAGGCAAACCTGTGACATACTCTGAAGTATAGTCGGCACGCGAAGGATACACCCTCAGCATACTATTGGGCAGATGAATCGTTGGAAACGTAGGTACCAGCAAGTGACTAATATTACCGATGTAAGGATTCACATAATCCACAGGTTCCTTCTGACGGATGGCTGTTTCATGCTTCAACCTCTTTGAAGCTTCGCCTGCCAGCCGCAGGTAATAGTCATTGCCTATCCCTTCCTCCAATGCAACGAACTGGGAGCCAGGCTCCCCGACAGGTACACGGCGGGCAATTTTATAGATGGCAGTACCTTCATCAATCTCATCGAACATAGCTATATAGATCATTTCTGCGCCACTCCGAATAGCATTGTCGAGCTGTAATTGGAAAAAACGGCCTTTATTACGGGGTATCTCAACAGCAGGCTTCTGTGGATAATGCATGTTATGCCATGAGAAGCCGGGATAACATAGCGGTGCATAATCCACATTATGTTCTCTTGCCCAACTGATGTCGTCTAATATATGCTGATGGTACCTGAGATTGTAGGTTGTCTCATCGTAGCGCCCTACAAACCATGGCATGACGACATCACACTGTTGAATCAAGTCATGAAGACGGGCATCACTTTCTGTATCATCACATAGCCGGCGCCAGTGAGTAGGCACACCAAGCATGATACTATACCCAAGTTTCTTTAGTCCACTGATGATTGTCTGAGCCTCATCAATTCCGTATCTGCGATGGTCATTAAAACCAACTCCCCACACCGCCACCAGAGGACGGCCATTGTGATAGAGATATGACGGATTCTTGGAGTGCTCTTTCAAAAAGTGTTCTTTTGATAGTTCTTCAATGTCGTTTAGCAATAAGAGCTCCTCGCCAGGATTCATACCACTAAGATCATACATGATGCAGATGGCACGATCGTACTTGTTGGCGGCAGTCATGGCCGAAGCTAATACACGATTGAAATGATTCTTTCCACTCTTGTTACGTATCTCAGCTACGAAACGCTGCATAAACACACCATCAAGTCCATATTCCTGCATCCAGCGGAAATGGGTATTGACAGACGATGCATCATAAGGAGAATAGACACGGGCAACAGAACCATCTTCGAATCTAAATGGTGTAGGATAAGTTTTTTCGTATTCCGACACATCGGGCCAGAAATCCACATTAGTGGAACCTGGACGGAAACCATTCCGCCCTTCATAGTGATGCCATCCACGGTTAGCGCCGTCATCAGGGGTATTCTGCCACCCCTGATATCCGGCCATAACTAACCCACGATAAGAATTATACGTCTTACCGCCTCTATACTCCGCTGCTCTCGCAGAAGAGACACAGAAAAACATCAAAAAAACTACTAACTTTACTAACATAATAATATAGCGGGTTCTAAATCACATTAATGCTGTTGAACTAGTTTGATTGTACCATTGTCGTTATAATACAGGCGATCTACACAGATGGAACGGAGATTGCCATGATTGGAGAGTGCCTGATTATGATAAAACAAGAACCACTCACCTTTAAACTCAACGATAGAACCGTGGGTTGTGTCACATCCTGTTGGCAACAAAAGGATTCCCTTATAATCCCAAGGCCCCAGTGGTGACTTACTCATGGCATAATGCATACGGTTTGCACCACGTCCGTTCTCTGTATGATTATCAGCATAGGTAAGATAATACCAATCGCCACGCTTATGAACCCATGTAGCCTCATGAAAGTCGGTCAATCCTTCCATGTCTCTCAATGGTTCAGCCAACTCTATCATATTATCTTTCATTTTGGCGCCCATACAGCGGCCACCGCCACCATAATAAAAATATGGGGTACCGTCGGTATCAACAAACACACAAGGATCGATCATTGCAAAGTGTTCAGTAATCTCCTTGATATAGCCAACAGGTTCAAAGCCGGAATCAGGTTTATCGCTCACAGCAACACCAACCTGCCAGGTGTCATTCCAATTACTACCGCTAGGATGTGGGAAATAGAAATAATACTTCCCATTCTTATAGGCACAGTCTGGCGCCCACATAAAACCTCCTTCAGGACGGCCCCATGATACTTGTGATGAATTCAGTATCTCGCCATGGTCTTTCCAGTTAACCATATCATCAGTTGAGAAGACATGATACTGATCCATCAAGTCGCAACCACGCGGTGGATTAACATCATGCGATGGATAAACATACAATCTACCATCTTTCCAAACATGTGCCGAAGGGTCAGCTGTATACATATGAGTAACAAAGGGATTTGCCGGCAGTTCACCAATCTTATCCTCCCTTGATTCGCGTGATGTGCTACAAGCAAGCAAACATGTGGTCATACCTGCAGCCATAAAGATTTTTGTTATATTGAAATACTTCATATTAATATTATTATCGTGTTGGAATCTCTTTTGTCATTTTTATCTGTCCATTAAGCATCTTACGGCCTTCACCTGTTAACCACAGATAATAATCTGTTGGTTTGTCATCATCAATCCCTTGAAAACAGATATTCAAAGAACTGGCCAGCTCGCTCCATTGAATAGAAGAGCCTGTACGCTGACTTGTAGAAACAGAATAACCGCCGTTAGTACTGTAATTAACATAATAGTCTTCAGACGCTTTGTTACTAGGCACCTTGCTAACATTCAACTGTTTGAAGATTGCAGTACCCTCATCCATCTCGTCAAACATACCAACGTAGATGGCCTGTGCCCCGTTCTTGATATCATAGTAGAACTGGTTCCAAAAGAACTTTCCCCCAAATCGGAAGCCTGTATTCGTATGGTCGGGCGAATCTTTTCCGTTGTTTGGATGCATATTACGGTCGCTTCCACCAGGAAATATATGTTCAGCATATACCACACGATGACCGTCTGTCGAATAGCCTTTTGCCACAGCGATATCCTGTTTGATTCGTGTCTGCCAATCATTATTAGTAAAGTTGTCATGACCATAACGCCCCACATACCATGGAATGAAAGCATCGCACTGTTTAATCAGTTTGATAAGTTCCGTATGCTCTGAACCACCGACACAATCATTGCCACCCTGACGCCAATATCCAGGACAACCCAGCATAATACTCCAACCCTGGGCCTTTAACTCCTCAATATATGTTTTAAGGAAGGAAGGTTTAGGAAGATTATTATCATTGAACCCAGCTCCCCAAAGAGCAAGCATCGGCTTTCCGTTTTCATACAGGTAGAACTTCTGCGTTGAACGGTCGTTCAGATTATATTTCTTCATGAGTTCTTTTGCGTCGTTTACCATGATTTTCATTTTGGCATCAGTTGTTATGCCACCCATGTCATACATCACCGCAATAGCACGTTGGTATTCATTTGAAGCTGCCATCGCATTATCGAGAACCACATCGAAATGGTCCTTATGTCGGGCATCCATAATCTCACCAACAAAGCGCTGCATAAATGCACCGTCAATGTTATATTGCTTCATCCATTTAAAATGAGTCATGACAGTCTGGCGATCGTAAGAACTAAACACCGTAGCATGAGTACCATCAGGCAAAACAAACGGAGAGCTATAGCCTGTTTCGTCACCGTCACCGACAACATACTTATTCTCGTATTCAGACATGTCGGGCCAGAAATCAATGCTGTTACGCAAGACCCCTGGACGGAACTGCTCATTTTCGCGATAATGATACCACCCTTCGTTAGGATAAAAATTGGTTAAAGACGACCCGTCTCCAGGAGTTCCAAACCAACCTTGATAACCACACATAACCAGTCCTACATACGTATCGTATGGTTCACCATCCTGGTGAGCCCTAAAACTATCACCTAGACTGTTATATTCAGGTTCTGTAATAACAGGATCTGACGGTTTGTCTGGTATCACCGCAGGAGGTATATAATCATCATTACCACCTCCAGAACAAGCCATGATGGAGAGGCCAACAAAGACCCCTACCATCAACTTGCCATACAATCTAACTTTACACTTCATATTTTACTGAGGAATTGTGATTGATTTAATCTCCGAATAGTTCCAATGGTTATACTGATCGTTCATGTTAACTCCCATCCGGACCCAATAATTATAACCACGCTTCACAGGCAAGCGGAAAACATAGGTCGTATTGCCCTCACCTGTTTCCATGTCGCCGATGGCACTCCAGCCTTTTCTGACATTAACGCGCCACTGGTCATTATAGTAATAGCTCATGCACATTGAAGCGCCACAGGTTTCATTATTGCTCACAAAAGGTCGTATCTCACGTACCTGTGGCATGTCCATGCCATTATAGCCCTTTGGATATGGAGCATACAAGCGGCCACTTACAACCAATGTATCATATGCAGATTCCGGATATAGCTGTAGTTCAGCAGCAAAATCCTTAACTTTAACATATGGTGTCACAACAAAGTCTTGAGTAGCATTGTTATTATTACCAATCTGAACACCACGGATTGTATCGACCGGAAACCAGGGGCCATCAACGGGACACATATCATAGGTTCCGGCAAACAGCTTATTATTGACATAAGTACCGTCAGACTTGATATGAAGTCCTTGTTCTGCCGGGTTAGTACTAAAGCTCTTCTCCCATATCTTAATATGATTATCACCCACACATCCCTCATATGGGAGTCCTGTTGTTGAGTCAATGATGTTGCCTCTTATAGATGCTGCCGGCTCATCAAAGTTATCAATCTCCATACAAGACATCATACCAAACATAGTGATGCTGGCGATCAGGCCAAAATATAACTTTTTCATATTCATCATTCGATTTATTTAGAATCCATCATTGCGTATAATCAGATCGTTCTTATTGATCTCGTCATCGCCAATTTGCTTATAATACTGCGAAGAATAGAACGTACGTCGATAAGAGTTCATAGTTGGTTCATCAGGTAAGAATATATATTTATCCTCATCGAGAACATAATAACAAGAGAGACAATGTGCAATTGTACTCTGGAACAAATCATGATATACTCTCCAGCGACGAAGGTCCCAATAACGCTGATTCTCAAAACACAACTCACGAACTCGCTCGTCGCGGATGTATTGCAGATTCTCATCAACATTATAAGAATAGGGATACTGTTCAGCATCTATCTCATTCACATTCTGAGCATCAGCTTTATATACATAAGGACGGGCACCGGCACGGGCATGCAACTCATTAATATGTGCAACAGCCTCCTGCTTCAGGCTTTCGTCACCACGCAGAGAGCCAAGTTCGTAGGCAGCCTCAGCCCAATTACAGAGCACCTCGCCATAACGCAGGACTTTCCAGTTGGTTGAACTCTGATGTAACTCTCTTCCACGACTAGTAGTTGTTCCGACATATTTACGAACACCAATACCCATATAGTTCCAACCTTCGTCGCCGTGATTTGTCACCATACCGTAACGACCATTGATACGCATTCCGTTCAGCGTTTCATTGTCACCACCTATTACACGATTCTCATTGGTAAAATCATTACTACCTCCATAAGGACAGCCATCAGCTTGGGTATGGTCGCCATAAGTTTTAAAAATACCTGCCTGGAAATCCATCTTCTCGCCAGAAACGGGCTCTGTCATACCAGAGAAGAAGAAAGTGGCACGAGCACGGCCTTCCATCTCATCTGTATTCCATAACTCTGACGGATTATTAAATCGGATTGGCTTTCCATCCTCATCAACAATTGCCGGCATCTGGAACAGCTTAGCAGACTCCCAACATCCTTGTAGTGCACATCCAACGCTAGACGACAGACCAGTACCAAGTGGCATTGTCATTGCATCCCAACTATGGAATAATCCGGTATTACGGTTTCCACCAGCTTCAAGCGTTGTTACATTACCGAATCTCTTCACAAAAATATCTTCCTCGGTATCATTTGTCATTGTTTCGACAAAAGCAGTCTCAGCATCACCAGCCGTATGGAGCTTAAAACCTGCATCATGCAGGAACTTACAAGCATCATAAGCATACTGATAAAATTCCTCGGCATATTCCTGTGGAATAATCATCAAGCCAGCATTTACCGCAGGGCCTGTAGTACCAACCGTCCAACCATAATTAGCACTTGAGGCCGCATAAAGCATTACACGAGACATCAGGGCTGCTGCAGCATAGGCTGTTCCACGGGTTGTACGTTTTTTGTCTGTACTACCATGCTCCATGGCATACTTCAAATCACGATAGATGAACTTATATGTATCATACTCTGTACTACGGGGTACCTTCAGACTATCAGAATCAGCTTTCGGATCCTGAGGATAACTAATAAGAGGCACACCTCCAAAACGCTTTACCAAACCAAAGTAGTAGAAAGCACGGATAAAATAACCTTCAGACATCAATGCTTCATAATCAGCTTCGGTGTAATTATCACGATAGTTAGGGAATTCAGACAGGAAAGTATTTACATAACGGATTTCTGAATACGGCCAGTAATAGCCTGCGTCCATATTCTCACCTCGGCCATTACCCTCTAAACATACAGATGATGGGCTATTCTTCTGACCTTCCCACGCGTTTCCCTCCTTTTTATATCCTTCACCTTGATAATAATTAAAATCTTCTATCGGCAAAGAAACATAGACACGCGCAAAATACTGCTGTACACCTACCTCTGACTTAAAAAGCAGGTTTTCGGCTAAGATGCCCTTAGGTTCCAGTTCCAAGTCATTACATGCTGTTATCAGCGTGCTTACCAGTGCTACAAATAATAGATATTTGATAGTTTTCATATTCTTTTCTTAATTTAATTAGAACTTAAGCGTTGCACCAAAATTAAACGAGCGGTTTACAGGATAGTTATAGAACAAAATGCTTGTTTCGGTACCATTATTGGCTCCGCCCTGATGACCAGGTCGCTCTGGATCCATATTCTTGATTCCAGTGATAGTCAGCAGATTGTAAGCATTCGCATATACTCTCAGATCCTTTATACCAACTTTTCCTAACCACTTCTTGGGAAGCGAATAACCCAGTTCCAAAGTTTTAAGACGAATGTAAGAGGTATTTTGGATTCCAGTTGTACCGATGTTAAAGCTATGTCCTGTTGCAGGATAATAGCCTGACACCCATTCTGTATGAGGATTCCATGGATCATCCGTCAGGTTCTTTGTATGCCAACGATCCAGATAGATGTCAAGAGCTGCACCACCATTAAATGGGCATACTTCAGTAAACACCTCATCATACAAATTGTAAATACCGGCTGATCCCTGCCAGTTCATTGAGAGGTCAATACCACGCCAATCGGCTGACAAAGAAAGACCGTAATTGAATACAGGAAGATTGTAAGTTGCCACAGGATGGTTGTCATTTCCATCTACCACGCCATCGCCATTCCAGTCTTTATACCAATAATCGCCAGGCAGAGTACCTGTGCCATAATTAGTACCAATTGTTGTATGCTTCTGTATTTCTTCATAACTTGTAAAGCGTCCGCCTTCTTCTATGCTAAACCAGATATCCATGTTTCGGCCGCTGCGGTTTACGTCGTACCAGTTGCTCATAGAATTGCTTCCCTGGTTGTTAGCACGCGTATCCCAACGATTCTTTGCTGCAGAGATCTGTCCCATGACCTGATAGCCAAGTTCACCAATACGATGACGATGATAGAGACTGATTTCCCAACCGAAAGTGATATCACTGTTCATATTCTCAAGAGGCAGATCAGCACCTACGGTACCAGGAATAGTGCGGTTAGAACGGTCAAGCAGTCCACTACGATTACGTTTGAACACTTCAATAGTACCACCAAGGTGTCCATTCCACAGCTCGAAGTCAACACCTGCATTATAGAGTTTAGACTTATACCATGTCAAATCGGGATTAGGTATCGCTGTTGGGGTAACTCCAGTAGTAAGGGTTCCCTCGGTATAATACCAGCCGTAATCATTATTAAGATTATATCCCACAACAGTTGGAGGATATGTTCCAGCAGCGCCATCATCTCCCATTTCACCATAAGACAGACGGAACTTCAGGTTCGAGAGGAATGGAATAAGTTTCTTAACGAAACGTTCTTCACTTGCACGCCAACCAATAAGTACTGATGGGAAAAAGCCCCAACGCTTACCATCGGCCCAACGAGATGAAGCATCCTCACGGAATGCCAACTCTGCCAGATACTTTCCTTGATAGTCGTAGTTTAAGCGACCTACCCAAGCCTTACGAGTTATATCACCAACACCAGAGCTGGAACCAGCCATGCCATCAGTATCGCCTGCAAACAGATATTCTGTTGATAACAGCATATTGCGCTGTGCGGAGAAGTTATCCCATGTATTATATTGCTCTTCATAAAGTAATAAGGCATTGATTTTGTGACTGCCAAATGTACGATTGTAATTCAAAGACAACTGCAGATCAGTAGAGTGACTAGGATCAGTCCAACGACGTACATACGACTTACCAGAGTTCTGGGGCAAAGAAACCAGATTGCCTGGTTCGTCTATACCTTTTGTAGGATCGTTGAGTCGATAAAGACTATATTCCTTCTGATAATTATGATTGTCGGTTGTATAATAATCGTAACTGTAAAACGCCTTGGCGCTCAATCCCTTTACATACTTAAAATCATATTGCAGAGTCATTGCTCCATTAAAATTGTAACGGCGTTCACGTCTGAAACCTGAATAATCAGAATCAATCTCTGTTACAGGATTCGCTTCCTCAGTAAAGTCAGGGTCTTTCGAAGGATAATCAGTATTGCCATTCAAATATGGACTGGCTGTCGGACGATAAGTCCATGCTTTCTTATATACACTCCAGATATCAGTATATGGTTGATTCTTCTCATCCTGATATCCACTTAGAGAAACGATTGCCTTTAGACGGTCAGTAATACGAGCATCAACATTTGAACGGAAGTTCCAACGATTGTAGTTCATCGAATGACTCTTATAACTACCCATCTGTTTCATATAGCCCACATTAAAGAAATAGTCAATCTTCTGAGAGCTGCCATTCAAAGACACATTATACTGTTCCTGAGGCGAGGTGCTATCAAACATCTCTTTGGTCCAGTTTGTTCCAGATATGCCATGTGATGTATAATAAAACATGTCTTTGTACGACTTCAAGCCATTGCCTAAACGTTGGGGATAGGTATTACTACTCAGATTGTTATTGACTTTCTCATTATAAAGCATAATATGTTCGGCTGCCGATGCCGTTTCCGGCAAGTACAGGAATGACTGCAAACCGTAATTGGCAGAGAAGGTTATATCAAACTTACCATTCTTCAAACCTGTTCCATGTTTTGTTGTAACCAGAATTACGCCGTTTGCTGCTCGAACACCATAGATAGCAGCTGAAGCATCTTTCAGTACCGACACATTTTCTATCTCGTTGGCATCCATACGCGAGAAATAGGCCTGATCACGGGGGATTCCATCAACAACAATAAGTGGAGCCCCCATACCGCGGATATCAATCTTACTGTTGAATTCACCTGGTTGCGAGCTGGATTGAGTCACGCGGATGCCAGGGATCTTACCTGCAAGCATATTTACAGTATTCTCATTTTTGGTAACAGTCATCTCCTTATTATTAATAGAAGCAACAGCACCTGTTAGAGTAGCCTTTCTTTGAGTTCCATAACCTACGACCACAACATCATCGAGTAAATGAGTATCTTCATGCAAAGTTACTTTCAATTTATTCTGTGATGCAGCAACTACAGCATCCAGATAACCTACAAAAGAAATATTCAGCTTATCTTTTGTCGAGGCTTGAATGGTAAATAGACCATTCATATCTGTTATAGTAGCCTTATCAGTTCCCTTTACACGTATTGTTGCACCAATGACAGGTTCACCAGCACTATCGGTAACAAGACCTTGTACCTCTCGTTGCTGTGACAATCCCGGCAATGCAGCAAGCATACATATGATGATAAGAATATATTTTCTCATAACTATACGGAATTTGTGATTAAAAGGAGCAAGGGAGTTCCTTGCTCCATCCTTGTCTTTTAGCGTGAAGCAGGATCGATAACACCTTCGGCAGCACCACGACGATTAATAAAGAGGAATGCTATACCACCATCGCCATCACCGATGTATCGCTGACCATAAGCATACTCAAAGGCGGCACGGGCATGAATACGAAGTCCCCAGCCTGGATATTGTTGACCAGTAGTCATAACTCCTGCCTCGGTGATATCTATACCAATAAGGTCATGCCAGTCTTCATATGGAATCCAGTCCCATCCACCAATGATCTCGCCATTACAGTTACCTCCGAACTTTTCTATAAGAGCGGCTTCATCTTCAGGTTTATCTGCTATATTACGGCGATTTGATGAAGTTACTGCTGCACCACCAAGATACCAATATACACCTTTAGAATGCTTTGCATATTTCTTACCAAGATCACCCAAAGCGAGACGGGTTCCATCATGGAAGATAATATCACCCTCCTCCTTCATCTGAACAGAGTATTTACCCCATTGCTCATGCAAGAATGCCTGTGAGCCACCATGCTGCATCGGAACCTGACTATCATCACCATCAAATACAGCAGAGAAAGCTTTCTGTATATCCCAACTATTAACTCCTGGTGCCCAATAGCCAGATCCGTCTTCTGGACAGATTTCCATATGCTCTGATAGATTATTGAACCCACCCTTGAAGCTAATCTCCTTCAGTGGATCTATGAAAATCCAGTTGACCTTCATCTTTACAACACCATCAACCAAGATATTCACCATAAATCCTTCTTCGAAGTCGCAACCTGGACGACCTGCCAAAGACCAAGAGCCGTTAGCAGCAAGACTACTCTGTAATACAGCAGCAGCATTACGAGCATTATCACTTAATTGCTTCGAAGCACCTGCCACCTCAAAAGTAGCACCATCAGGCAGACCTGTGAAGAAGTCAGCCATATTAAAGTCATCCACCAGATCAGCAGGTATTGTAGCAGTCCAATGCCAAGTATCTGTACCCGCAGCCGATTGTGTAACCTCGCTCTTCTGGGCATCAACAACCGATGAAGCAAAACCATAATCCTCAAGAGATTCTGCCACGAAACTATTACTATTTACCTTAATACGGAAATAATTTGATATGTAAGTCTTACCATTCTGTATAATCACCAGGTTCACAGCATATGACTTACCTTCCTCAGCTTCGGTAGCCTGAATAGGAACCATCAGCATGTCACCGGTAATACTGGCACCATCTACAACCTTGAAGAGCTCACTATCTCCACGTGTTCTCAGTTCATGAGCCTCTTGTATATCAATACGGGCATTATCAAGATTAGCCAGTCTTGGACTCATTTGGAACTGAACATTGATTACACTACCATCATAAACTTCAATACCATCTTCAAACTGAGGACTGTAAATCAGCTGGCAAGCAGCGGCAGCCTTAGGTATTACATACTGCGTTCCATTTACAGTAATAATAAAGTTGTTTTCATTCTCAGTCACTGTAACTTCAGATCCGCTCTTTGCAGGAGGAGTTGTAATAACCTTACCGTCACTCATTGTTAATGTCCAAGAGCCATCAGCAGCTTGGGTTGCACTAATAACTGTAGCACCAACTGCTTCGTTAAAGTAACCTTCAATAGCCGTAATACGGGTTTCAAGGTCATCATTGTCTTTACTACAGGCCGAAAAACTAACACCTGTTAGTATCATTGCTCCAACGAGGAGCGCATTAAAAAACACTTTTCTCATAATCGATTTTTTGATTTAGTTAATGATAAATGTCGATTTCGGCGGCAAATTTAGTTATTATGTTATTAAGCTACTCATTTCTCGGGTCGTTATAAATACATCAACCACATCTAACGAATACGTCAGAAGTACGTCACAAATCGCAAAAGCCTGATTATCAAGAGAATGAGTTAATGTATTCTATAAGATTCATTTCGCGATCAAGATTAAATTTCTTGCGGATTCGATAACGCATCGTCTCTACTCCTCTGACAGAAATATTAAGAAGTGGAGCCATTTCCTTTGTCGAAAGGTTCATTTTCAGATATGCACACATCAATCGTTCGCTACCTGACAAGTCCGGATGTTTTTGTGATAGTCTTTGCATAAAGTTATTATTTACAAGATCAAATTGTTCTTCAAAACGCTTTAATAGTTCGTCACCTTCCATACTCGACTCAATACTATTATTTATCAACAGCAATTCGCGCTTACTCTCTGCAGTATTTGTTTTAGACAGTTTTACCGCAACTGAGCGAATACTTTCTTTCAAAGCAAAAAGGGTCTCATTCTTTCTTGCGACACTGATTATCAGATTGGCAATCTCCTGATTCTTATGTTTTAACTCCAAGTCCATCTTCTCCTTTTCCAACTGCACAATCTCTGTTTTCATCTCTTTTGTTTTCTCTTCCACAGCAATACTCTGTTTACGCCAGATATAACGGCGTGCATATTTATACGCCGTGAATCCGCAACTGCATAACAAGAACAAATAGAAGATGGTAGCAATCCATGTGCGATACCATGGTGGAAGAATGGTAAAAGTTATACTATCTATCTCCATATCATCATTTGTTCCACATGCTCTTACTTCAAAAGTATAAGTTCCCTCATAAAGATTGCTATATTCTTTTGTTGTTGATGTACTTGGAGCCGACCATTCTCCACCATTCAAGCGGTACTGGTATGTAACTGACTCACCTATTGGCGATGTAATAGCCCTGAATACAAAACGAACAGAATTCCTGTCATATCTGATGATTGGCTTTGATTTTATCTGAGCAAAATTAGCCCGATAAACAACTGAGTCTTTTGGTGCAGTCAACATCATCTGTTGAATCAGAGTACGCATAGATGGCTGGGAGATGCCTGGTTTATATAATATAAAGCCCTCACTACTTGGAATGAGGTTAATATGCTTGTTTAGTTTCACAATATTTCCAGAGGCATCCCACTTTTCATACATATCAGCAGGTATTCCCATGAGAGAGTCTGTCCAGATTCTATTCTCTGTATGATGATTAACGACTGTTTGCAACGAAGTATTGAGATTATATACTTCAGCCGTATTCATATTCCGGTTGTAAACTGTAAGCTGCTGTTTCCCAGTCTGTTTAAAATACCGTCCAGACTCATTTATACCCTGTATCTGTCCTAGCGAACGCCATTGTCCATTACTCTTTTCCAATATACATATACCACTATATAGCCCCACAAACATTCTATTGTCGGTTCCATTCTGGGCAACACATGACCAGGCTCCAATCACGTCTGTTATTTTATGGGCTTTAGTGCCGTCAATACAAAAGATACCTTTATCGTGCAAACAGAAAAGCTCGTTATTATGACTATAGAGGAACCAAGCCGGACCACTTGGGCAGTCAACCCTCTCTAAATTCACTACCTGCCCGTTCAGGACACAGTCGATAGAGGTAAAAAACAAACCGCGATCCGTACCAAGATATAAATTATTATGGTATGCCTGCGCACAGTATCCTATTCCATACGACAAACCTTTGCCATATAAGTGAGAATATGGTGCTTGAGTTACAATATAGTCAATTCCATAATCCATTCCCGCCCAAAGATTACCTACGGCATCAAAACTAACGGAAAGGACTGTATTGTTTTGTAAACCATGAGTCTCATTATAGTTTCTTACTTCGCCCGTAGCCATATTCAGCAAGACAACTCCATTATGTATGGTACCAAGAGCAACCAAATCATTATTGATTGCTGCACAACAGATTACACCTTCTTTCAACAATCTATCTGCAGCTGTTGGCATTGACGTAACACTACGACCATCGTAATAAAACATTCCATTATTCGATGTTGTCACAATCATGCCTTGTTTATATTTAAACATGGAGTTGATACGCATATGATCCAAAGGGGCACCTCCTGTAATTGGGATAAGTCGCTCGCCGGCAACCATTCTTACACCATGATCAGTTGCAACATATATGACACCGTCAACAAGTAACGAGGCAAATATCTTATCTTTCGACTCAATCATGTATGGTTCTTTATTATGCATAATAAGAATATAATTGTCACAACGCAGATAAAGAACGCCACTCAACTCATATATTTCCCATACATTACCAATCTCACGGAATCGCTTCTCTACAGAATCTGACAAACAATGATATTGAAGTGCACCATTCTGTCCTACTTCAAGATAGCCATATTCATTCTCACCACCAACATATACTCTATGTTGTTTCGGGAAAACGGCTACGCCTCTTACCTCTGATCGGTTATTAAGCAAGTGGCGTTCCCAACTGATACCATCATAAGTTAGCAGAGCACGTTCATTAGCAAAGAAAGTCCAATTGTCATAGGTTGCAATACGCCAAGTAGAATGCCCACTACCATAATCTTCTATACCATAATGAATAATAAAAGGAACACCAGCCAATGTACCCATACAAAGGCAGAACATAAAAACAGATAGGGTTAAGAATCGTTGCATTTTAGTCAATCATTTAATTTTATCCGGTGCAAAGATACTAAAATACATTCAAATACGCTACAAGATTACCCATTTTTATCTTTTTTACAGATTTCGCAGAAACAATACATTTACCATTTGCTTCAATACGGATAGAAGCTCTACCGTTAGCGGCTTGTATACGACGTGAGCCTGTGGCGGTTCCTTGATTCTGAATCATTCTACCATCACCGATGATAGAGAACTCAACCCAATCCTTAGAATCGAGACATGGGATTCCTTGTTTGTCACAGATTTGTGCTGTTACCAAACCATCAGCATAACTTAACCTGATTTGGGCAGGAGTTCCCCACTTAGCAGTCTGGTATTCGCAAGTTATCTCATCAGTAAGACTGGCAGATACCGCCTTAATATGATTTAATCCCTTCGTAAGTTTTACATTCCAGTGAAACCCTTGGGCAGGATAATCCTTTATGTTTCGCTGTTTCTTGCCATACGACTGTCCATTAACAAACAGTTCCACCTCAGACTGATTGGAGTAGACCAGTATTTCCTTTTCTTCATTCTCATCGCCCCAACGAATGGGCCATGTATGGCCATAGATATGAAGCATAGGTGTTTTTGACCAATAAGACTGGAACACATAATAGCTTTCCTTGAGTGTTCCGTCACGCTGACAGACACCTTTTTGATTCACATAAGGAATAGGATTATCCGGGCGCAAGGGAGTACAGAAATCCTTGAATGTCCAAAAGGCAGAACCTGTCAAATTATCCATCTGTGCCTGTTCTTTCAGATGCCAGTCGTAAAGACGAACGATATAACTCTCCGACCAATCGCCATTGCGATCGGCTGACTCTATATCAAAACCACCCTCAGCATGTCTGCCGGCATGACTATCACCACCCCACTCTGCATGCAGGAAACGGGGATAGCGCAGGATATAACTCTCAACTCTTGAACGATAGTCGGTAAAGCGATGTGCATACCAACCCTCCCAGATAGAAGGCGAATAAACATCGACGATATCAGAACAGAACTCGCATCTGCGGATGGACGTCATACGATATGGATCGAGCTGATGTGCCAGCTGGTGGAGTGAATTCATCAGATTTCTAACACCAGCAGTATCTATCTTGATAGAGAAATCACCGGGCCAGTCATTCTCATTACCTAAGCCCCATAGAATGACAGATGGGTGATGACGATGCTGGTTAATCATGTTGGTCAACATACGGTGAGCCTGTTGCTGGTAGGGTTCGCCACCTACCCCACCACGGCACCAAGGGATCTCTTCCCAAACCAGGAGTCCTAACGAATCGCAGAGTTGTAGCACCAGTTCACTCTGCTGATAATGGCCTAAACGGATGAAGTTGGCACCCATATCCTTGATCTGCTGCATCTCGCGCCGGATCATACTGTCGGTCATGGCAGCCCCCACACCCGCATGATCTTCATGACGATGGGTTCCATTCAACAGCAGTCGTTTGCCATTCAGATAAAAAGGGCCATGTTCTTTGAATTCATACGTGCGCAGGCCAAAACGTTTCTCTATCCTCTGTTCACCATAGGTGATACGAGCCGTATAGAGTTGCGGATGGTCAACATCCCAAAGCATGGGCTTTCTGATAGTAATAGGCTGACGGTTATCACCTTTATAAACACATCGACCATTAGGAGCAATGATTTCTACATGTAACAGATGAGTAGGGTCGATGGTCACCAGATTTCCCCAGACATCGATACGGACATCGTCCAGATAATCCTTAGGCATATACAACAGATTGACATGACGATAAAGACCGCCATAGAGACAGAAATCCGACAAGTCGGAAGGAATCATCTGCACATCACGACTATTATCACATCGTACCGCGATGGGCAGTCGGCCATTTCCAAAGCGGGAGATATCAACCGTCCAGCGATCATATCCTCCCACATGAGAACCAACCAAAGTGGTATCGGCATAGACACGTGTCTTCTGACCAACTCCTTCAAACTCCAACAAGGTGTGTCCACCTGGATAAGGATTATTAATCACCAGAGTGGTGCGATACCAGGCAGGTCCCTGATAGTAGTTAACATCAGGATCAACACCATCTTCGGCATTATAGCAATGTGGCAATGACACATCCTGCCACAAAGGAACATGCTCTGGTTTACCGTACTGTGCGGGGCGTAATACCTCCCAAGCATTAGCCATGTCCTGACGAACAAACTGCCAATGACCGTCTATACACGTTTTAACCTGTGCAGTGACAGGAATTGTCACTACACAGGCAAACAAAAGTAGCAGAGAAGCTTTATTCACATTCAAATAACTCATAACTTTCTTATTTTTATGGCCGACAGACTGCCTTTAGAATTGAATGGTATCAGCAGATGACCATCGGTATTATCTATCATATATCTTCGACGCATAGCAGTGAATGGCCGAGAAGATGTAAAACCATTAGCAGTTGTAGCTGTCTGCTCCTTTCTATCCAACAGATAGGCACTTGTCGACTGCGGCTTACTGATATCAGCAGCAAGCAACTCAACCTCGTATCTGCCGTTAGGAACATCAAAGCGATAGGCATCCATGCCATCACGGACGGTCTGATAAAGCGGACCATCGGCAGTGAGGTGTATCTCGGTCTGCGTCTGAACAGCTTTTCCGCCGATATAGCCCCAACCACCTTCGCTGTAAGGCTGATCGGGCAGCCATGTCACGCCCGACTTATCGGACTGGAAGTAGCAACTACTACCCAGATTGACAGCAATCTCATCTGCTAGTTGGCGATAGTTTACAACAGCCACATCTTCACAAGCCGTAGTCACTGCACGGAACACATTCTTCCCTTCAGCAAAAGAAACATCGAAGACAGCCATGCAATTCTCTACCTTCTTCTTTCCTAACGGTTTTCCATTATGTATCAGTTCAACCACTGCCTGATTAGAATATACTTTCACCGGCATCTTCCTCTCCATCGACACACGCTCAGACCAATCACGGACAGCAACATGCGCCATTGGCGTCTTAGTCCAGTTGGCTTGGAAATAGTAATAGACATCCTTAGGCTGGCGACTATTTGTTACCAATCCCTTGTTGTTGATGCGTGGCATTGACTCATCGCGATTGGCCGATGCAAAGTCGATAAAATTCCAGTAAGCAGCCCCACTGACATAGGATGTCTGCTCTATCACTGGCAGATAATGCTCTACGTAACGCTGCTGGTATTCCATAGAGAAATCAAAGGCTGCAGCATTAAAAGGATTATGCAGACGGAGATCACTACCAGCACCATACTCGCTGACAATGACAGGATGTGTAGGATACTCACGATGCTGGCGCTCCAAGAAACGTTCAAAGTCCTGCATATCAGAGCCGTACCATCCTTGATACAGGTTCCAGCCAATAACCTGTGGAATGGCACTCAAACCACGTTTATTGTAATCATTGCTACCATGAAAAGCCATCACACTCATTCGGGAGGAGTCCTCTTCATGAACAATCTTCTCTAACCTTTTTGCCAAGTCGAGCGTACGCAAGACTGCCGTATCGAGAGCAGCCCCTTTGAACTTACGCTGCGTCTGAAGCAGGATCTCGTTCATATAGCCCCATAGAATCACAGACGTGTGACTTTTATGTTGTCTTATCATCTCACGCAACTGTGTCTCACAGTTCTTGGCAAAAGCCTCATCTGCAGGTACGAAATCCACAACAGGAATCTCTTCCCACACCAACATTCCCAAACGGTCGCACATCTCCAAGAGAGCCTCATCCTGTGGATAATGAGCTAAACGTACAAAATTCACGCCCATATCCTTCATTAACTTGAAGTCGCGATGGTGCTGATCATCATCCAAGGCAATACCAAATGGTTTCTGATCCTG
>Ga0310696_10002127_pt1 | contig 26890 bp, 22 predicted proteins | sample AusTroGonzalo_MG_4_FD_203885 | JGI IMG/M metagenome (GOLD analysis project Ga0310696, IMG submission 203885) | Bovine rumen microbial communities from tropical cattle in Woodstock, Queensland, Australia - Gonzalo_02 (v2) (version 2) | ecosystem: Host-associated > Mammals > Digestive system >...
CGACCTCCGTCATCATATTCATCGTCTTCAGCAGGTTTTCACTGTAGTTACGGTGTTCCTGGAAGAAAGGATAAAACCCGTGGTGGATGTAGTCCTGAAAGTAACGATTGGGCGATATCTTGGGCAAAATTTGCTTGACAATACGTTCATGATTATGAATAATCTCTTCTAGAGTATATGCCGGGAAATTATTGCCAGTCAATAAGTTAACAAATTCACGGAACGAGAATCCACGTAAGTTGTAAGACTTCACAATACCGTTGAGTTCTGGATTTTCGTCCTTCAGGCGCATCACACTTGAACCCGTAAAAACAATCTTTAAATTTGGATACAGATCGTAGCACTTACGGAGTTCCTGCGACCAGTCGGGCTGTTTAAACACTTGGTCTATCAGCAGGACACGACCACCGTGACGACAGAATTCGCGAGCAAAATCCGCAATTCCGCGTCCCTGAAAATAAAAATTGTTCATGTTGATGTAAAGGCATTTCTTGTCCTGCGTATCGAAATGTTCCTTTGCATATTGAAGTAAGAATGTCGTTTTCCCAATGCCACGGGTGCCTTTGATGCCAATCATGCGGTCGCTCCAATCAATCTCGTCCATCAGAGAACGACGAACTGGCGCATTCACATGTTCCACCAAGTACCGATGTGTCCTAAAGAAAGCTTCCATTCTCCCAGATTTGTTTAAAACGACCGCAAAGGTACGAAAAAAACTTCAAATTGCAAAGCCGAGATTACAAATTCTTTAAAAATTACGATAATTTAGTAATATTCACGGAAAATAATAGTCATTATGATAAATAGAAATTTTAAAATAAAGATAAATTCTATTTTTATACAACTTTTCTTCCCCGAGAATTTTGATAATTAGAATAAATGCGTTATCTTTGCAGTTAATTAGATAATAACAGTAAACTGATAAAACAATTCACTAAAACAAACAATACGATGATTAAGGATTTCAATTTCTATGCTCCGACGCAAGTTGTATTTGGCAAGAGTTCAGAAGATAAAATTGCTGAACTCATAATGGCTTATCAGCCTCAAAAAGTGTTGATTCATTACGGTGGCGGCTCCGCTGAACGTTCAGGACTGCTAAATGTCGTCCGTAACCAGCTTCGTCAAGCCGATGTGGATTTTGTAGAATTGGGTGGCGTGGTTCCCAATCCGTTGCTTTCCAAAGTTCAGGAAGGTATTGCGCTTTGTAAAAAAGAAAACGTGGATTTCATTCTGGCTGTGGGCGGCGGCAGCGTGATTGATTCTGCAAAAGCTATCGGCTACGGCGTGAAATACGACGGTGACGTCTGGGATTTCTGGGCAGGAAAAGCCGTTCCAAAGGAATGTATGCCCATTGGTGTCGTATTGACCATTCCTGCAGCAGGTTCTGAGATGTCGTCGAGCTGTGTGATTACCAAGGACGAAGGTCTTATCAAGAGAGGCATCAACAGCAATCTCTGTCGCTGTAAGTTCGTTGTGATGAATCCAGAGCGCACCTATACCCTGCCGTCCTATCAGACCGCTGCCGGTGCGACGGATATCATGATGCACACTATGGAGCGCTATTTTTCTAAATATGAGGATATGACGCTGACCGATGCTATTGCCGAAGCCTTGCTGAGAACCGTCAAGGATGCAGCGCTGGTGGTGATGAAACATCCTGAGGACTACCGGAACCGCGCTCAGATTATGTGGGCAGGATCGCTGGCACATAACGATCTGACGGAATGCGGCATGGAGAAAGATTTTGCCACGCACCGTCTGGAACACGAATTGAGTGCGCTGTTCGGCGTGACACATGGTGCCGGACTTGCCGCCATTTGGCCGTCATGGGCCCGCTACGTGAAGGACAAGCACCTGAGCCGTTTCGTGCAGTTTGCCGTTAACGTGATGGGCATTGAGAACGATTTTGCACATCCCGATGAAACCGCAGAAAAAGGAATCTGCGCCATAGAAGAATTCTATCGTAAGATAGGAATGCCTACTAACATCCGTGAACTCTTGGGACGCGAGATAACTGCCGATGAAATCGAGGAAATGGTGAACAAATGTTCGCGTGGCGGCACTATTACCTTAGGAGCTATGGAGGTGATTGACACCCAGGGCATGCGAACCATTTATGAGATGGCGAAGTAGGGGTTTCTCCCCTACTCGTCTTTCAGCGTGGGCAACGACAGGTGGTAGCGCACGGCCAGAAAACGTATGAGACAAGTAACCAAGAAACATGCAATAACTGTTACTTCAATAACTACTCCTAAATAATTTAAAAGCCAATAAGTTATACCTCCTGCAACGGCTGCCATTGCATATATTTCGCGATGGAAAATAACTGGTTCGTTGTTGAGCAATACATCGCGAATAACACCACCCGCTGATCCCGTGATACAACCCATAATGATGGCCACCCAGTAAGGTTGTCCGAATGCCAGCGATTTCTGGATACCGGCAATGGTGAACAGCGCCAGTCCCAGCGTGTCGAACACAAACCACGTATTGCGCAAGCCCTCCATATGTTTGGCAAAGACAATGACGAACAGCAAAGCTAATGCCGTACATATCATATAAATAGGACTGGTCATCCAAAATGGCGTAGTACCAAGCATGACGTCGCGAATCGTTCCCCCTCCGATAGCTACGGCTATGCCACAGACATAACCACCAAACCAGTCGAAATGCTTGGCGGCAGCATGACGAATACCTGATATGGCGAAGGCAAAGGTTCCTAAAAACTCTATAATCCGTGTAATGATGTCGTTGTATTCCATTATTCCTCGAATCGTTTTCCCCAGTAATTCACCATCCGCTCGTAGAGCTTCTGTTCGGCAGGAGAATGCTGTCCGAACCAGAGACGCTCGTTCTGAAGGGCATCAGGCATATATTGTTGGGGGGTAAAGTGTCCGGCATAGTCGTGCGGATACTGATAACCGTCACTATAACCCAAGTCTTTCATAAGCGACGTCGGTGCGTTACGAAGATGCAGTGGTACGGGTTGATTGCCCGTCTGACGGACCAAAGTCAGTGCTTTGTCGATGCCCAGATATGCAGAATTACTCTTGGGTGATGTGGCCAAGTAAACCGCACATTCTGCCAAAGGAATCCGACCTTCCGGCCAGCCAATTTTCATAACGACATCGAAGGTGGCATTGGCCAACAGTAAGGCGTTAGGATTAGCTAGTCCGATGTCTTCAGCAGCAGAGATTACCAGACGACGGGCAATGAACTGCGGGTCTTCCCCACCCTCTATCATGCGTGCCATCCAATAGAGGGCAGCATCAGGATCGGAACCGCGAATGGACTTGATGAATGCCGAGATGATGTCGTAGTGCATCTCACCATCCTTGTCGTATGCCAAGGGATTCTGTTGCAAGCAGGATTCGACCATTTCATCGGTAATCACAATGCTGGTTTTACTAGTATTACTAGCCGTACTGGTTGCACTAGTTGTAGTAGAACTATCCGCCACCAACTCCAAGATATTTAGAAGTTTACGGGCGTCTCCTCCACTATATCTCAAAAGGGCTCCAGTTTCTTGTAGCTCGATGTTGCGCTCTTTCAGGAAAACGTCTCTCGTCAATGCCCGATGCAACAGTTCCAGCAAATCGTCCTTCTCCAGCGACTTCAATACATACAGTTGACAACGCGAGAGTAACGGACGAATCACCTCGAACGACGGATTCTCTGTGGTAGCACCAATCAGAGTGACGATACCGCGCTCGACAGCTCCTAAGAGAGAATCCTGTTGCGATTTGGAGAAGCGGTGTATCTCGTCAATAAATAAAATAGGTGATGCCTCGTTGAAGAACCGTCCTTTCTGGGCACGCTCTATCACATCGCGCACATCTTTTACGCCACTGGTCACAGCCGACAATGTAAAGAAAGGCACTTTCAATTGGTTGGCGATGATCTGGGCCAGAGTGGTCTTCCCCACTCCGGGAGGTCCCCAAAGGATAAACGATGAGATGCGTCCTGCGTCAATCATTTTACGCAGGACAGCACCTTCGCCGACCAAATGACGTTGTCCAACATAGTCGTCAAGAGTCCTTGGTCTGAGTCTTTCTGCTAACGGTTCTGCCATATTTTTAGTGCAAAAGTAGTGCTTTTTGAGAAAATAACAAAAAATATTGCCGAAAAACTTGTATATAGAGAATAAAGTATGTACATTTGCAAACAAATAGGATTCATTAAACACGAAAAGACCCAAATGAAAGAGACAAAAACAGAAAAAAACGAGAAGACTGAGAAAGGCATCAGCCTGAAAACTTTGACTAAGAGTAGTGTCTGGGATCTCCAGGAGAATGATGTTTTCCGTCTGTTGGAGGCAGTAGAGAAGGATGCAGAGATGAAAGAGAATCTGCGTCACTATCTTGATATTATTCGTAGTGCTTTCATGATAGAAGAGTTGAAGGACGACGATAAGCTCATCAAACAAAAGTTTATGAAGCAAGACTACAAGGTGGGTAGTATCAAGACCGGCGATGATGCCAAACTCAATCTGGCTATCAAGAAACGGCCCATCATGCGTGTTACGGACTTGACTTATGAGAATATCCGTCACATCTCAGCTGCTAAGCTTGTTGAGGTACTCGACCGTAATTTCGGTGGTGGATGGGATTCGCTGTCGCAGTCTATTCAGGACATCATTGAAAGTGGTTTCGACATTTCTACCACTACCCTTCCCAAAGACCGCTTGCATAAGAAAGGTGGCATGTACGAGAAAAAGGTTGCCGATGGCTATGAAGTGCTCGAAGTAGCCAAGGGTTCATGGGTGGAGGCCATCTTTGCCAAGCTGAAACCGGAAAGCTACAAGCCGCGCATGCAGTTCGACACCCATCTGGGTGATGATGAAGAGTACGATGAGGATGCCGATCTGCCCGATGACGACTACAACAAGCCCGACGAGGATGATGTAGAGTTGGACGAGCCCAATGACGATGAGATTAACGAGGACAACTATCGTACAACCTTCACCATTGAACAAGATTCTGACGAGGATGCAGAAAGTCTCTCGGACTATATTGCAGACGAATAAGCTAGACTCTATTCAAATTATAACTAATTTCCTAATAAATTTATGAACATTCCTAGTGTATTTTGGCTGGTACCCATTGCCTCCATTGTTGCTTTGGGTATGGCTTGGTTTTTCTTCACCCAGATGATGAAGGAAGACGAGGGAACGTCCCGCATGAAGGAGATTGCCCTCTATGTGAGAAAAGGTGCTATGGCCTATCTGAAACAGCAGTACAAGGTCGTAGGTATCGTCTTTGTCGTGCTTTGTGCACTGTTTGCTTTCATGGCGTATGGCTTGAATGTACAGAACCCATGGGTACCGTTTGCCTTCTTGACGGGCGGTTTCTTCTCGGGCTTGGCAGGATTTTTTGGCATGAAGACCGCCACATACGCATCTGCCCGTACGGCTAATGCTGCCCGCAAAAGCCTGAATGCGGGACTGAAAGTGGCCTTCCGTTCGGGGGCCGTAATGGGACTGACTGTAGTAGGTCTTGGCCTGCTCGACATTGCCATCTGGTTTGTGGCACTGAACTGGCTGACCGACGATTCGCTAATTACCATTACCACTACGATGCTGACCTTCGGTATGGGTGCTTCTACCCAGGCATTGTTTGCCCGTGTCGGCGGTGGTATCTACACGAAGGCTGCCGATGTGGGTGCCGACATCGTGGGTAAGGTGGAAGCCGACATTCCTGAGGACGATCCCCGTAATCCAGCAACCATTGCCGATAATGTGGGCGACAATGTTGGTGACGTAGCCGGTATGGGTGCCGACCTCTATGAGAGCTATTGCGGATCCGTACTGTCTACCGCTGCCCTGGGTGCTGCCGCCTTTGGCGCTGCAGGGCTCGAAATACAGCTGAAGGCTGTCATTGCCCCAATGCTGATAGCTGCAGTAGGAGTGTTCTTGTCGCTATTCGGTATCTTCTTGGTTCGTACCAAGGAAGGCGCTACCATGCGTGACCTGCTGAAGTCACTGTCGCTAGGTACTAACGTCAGTGCCATACTCATCGCCATAGCAACCTTCGCCATCCTCTATTTGCTGGATGTCAACAACTGGCTGGGTCTCTCATTCTCTGTCATTTCAGGTCTTGCTGCCGGTGTCATCATCGGACAGGCTACAGAATACTACACGTCTCATAGCTATAAGCCGACACAGAAGATTTCAGAGGCTGGTCTCACTGGTTCTGCTACCGTTATTATTAAAGGTATAGGAACGGGAATGATTTCTACCTGCATTCCTGTCATTACAATTGGTGTGGCTATTATTCTGAGTTTCGGCTTTGCCAACGGTTTCGACTTGTCGATGTCTTCAGAGAGTCTCGCCAACGGTCTTTACGGCATCGGTATTGCTGCTGTAGGTATGCTGTCTACGCTGGGCATTACGCTGGCCACTGACGCTTACGGTCCTATTGCCGACAATGCCGGTGGTAATGCTGAGATGAGTGAGCTGGGCGAAGAGGTTCGCCATCGTACGGATGCCCTCGATGCACTGGGCAACACCACTGCTGCTACAGGTAAGGGCTTTGCCATCGGTTCTGCTGCCCTCACGGCACTGGCCCTGTTGGCATCCTACATCGAAGAAATCAAGATTGCCATGGAACGAGCTGGCGTGATGATGGAGAATGTCAAGGGCGAGGCTATTTCAGCAGCCAACGCCACCATCCCCGACTTCATGAACTACTTCCAGGTGAACCTCATGAATCCCAAGGTACTTGTCGGTGCTTTCATCGGTGCCATGGCTGCCTTCCTGTTCTGCGGACTCACCATGGAGGCTGTAGGACGTGCTGCCCAGAAGATGGTGGAAGAGGTTCGACGCCAATTCAAAGAGATTCCTGGTATTTTGGAAGGAACGGGTACTCCTGACTATGGTTCCTGTGTGGAGATCTCTACCCGTGCTGCCCAGCACGAGATGATATTCCCGTCTCTGTTGGCCATCGCAATCCCCATCGTCGTGGGCTGTGTACTTGGCGTAGCTGGTGTCCTCGGACTACTTGTCGGTGGTTTGGCTGGCGGCTTCACGCTAGCTGTTTTCATGGCCAATGCCGGTGGTGCTTGGGATAATGCCAAGAAGATGGTCGAGGAAGGGAACTTTGGTGGTAAGGGTTCGTTTGCCCATAAGGCTACCATCGTGGGCGACACTGTCGGTGACCCGTTCAAGGACACTTCCGGTCCGTCGCTGAATATCCTTATCAAACTGATGTCAATGGTCAGCATCGTGATGGCTGGATTGACCATTCTGTTCATCTAAAAATTGAGAGATAAGACGTAAGGAAACACGCGTTTGACTATAAAAAAGGCTCGGAAAACAACATTCTGGGCCTTTTTTCTACTTTTTTTGAAAAAAGTCACGAAAAAGTTTGGTGGGTTCGCGGAAAGTTCGTACCTTTGCACCCGCAAAACGAAAAACGTTGCACCCGTAGCTCAGTTGGTAGAGCACCTGACTCTTAATCAGGGTGTCCAGGGTTCGAGCCCCTGCGGGTGTACAAAGAAAAGGAGTTGGATGAAAATCCAGCTCCTTATTCTTTTGTGATTTTTGCTCTGCAATAAACTATCTTACCGTCATGTGAAAACAGCCCTGCTTCACTTCGTATTTAACGTAGCAGCGACCTTCTTGGCGTTTGTCGCGCAGCACTTCTGACAGTACATATTTCAGTGTGTCGTCGCGAACTGGTTGTGTGACGGCATGATAGCGATTATAACAGATATCAAAAGTAGTTCCGAAGAGATGGCACGAGCGTTCAGTAGCATTCGGATTGTGGCGCTGCAGCTTAGCCACATCGTCCATCGTACGCAGAACGCTTGTAACAATGAGCTTGTTGAACGGAACCCCCTTGTTGTAGAGGCTGTCATAGAACGCCTGTCCGATATCCTGAAGCAGGACGGCTGCACGTGGAACCAGATAAGGAATAGAATTCGAGAGGCGGTCAACATGATAGTATGGACTCTCGCCAACATACACCAATTCCTTCATTCGCTTCTCAGCATCCTCACGATTCTGCACAGGACGTACTCCCCACTTCTCTGCCGCTACTATCTGAATGCTCTGACTATCGGGGAATGCCACCTTATAGTTTGGGACCGACAGTATGCGGTTGGGCTTGTGGGTATAAAGAGTGCTATGAGTATCCTCTTCGTTTTCCGAAGTGGTCTTCATTAGGTATCTGATACCTGCCAACAGAGCTACGACGACAATGAAGCCAACAATGAATTGGCGTTTAGTGGGTTGCTGATATTTGATTTTCTTCACGCTTTTTTACCTTTTTACTTATTTACCTTTTTACCTTTTGCACTTTTCGTACCATTCTAGGAACATTCCCTTTGGAAGTCCCCGTTTCACCGCTGCGTCGAGTACACGTCGAGCTTCTTCACGACGTTCGAGTACCAGAAGTAAATCTACATGCGACACCACATAAGTCGGGTCTTTGGGAGCCAGTTGCTCAGCACGCTCCCAGTCGTAAAGAGCCGCATCGTCCATTTTCATCTGACGTTCCAGATTAGCACGGGCGGCATAGGCTACAGCCGAGTCACCGTGTATTTCAATGGTTTGGTTCAGCTCATCCAGTGCATCCATCTTGCGTCCTAACTGCTGCAGGACGACAGCCAGCGACAGACGAGCTTCGAAATGGCGAGGTAGAAACGCCAGCAAGTCACTCAAGTCGTTGCGTGCCAGATCGAAACGACGCAGGTGGGTATTGGCATAGGCACGATAGAAGAGCGCTGCCGGATTCTTGGGTTCGTGTTGTAATACCAGGGCATACTCATCGATGGCATACTCCCATTGTTTCAGTTCCAGATTGACAGCAGCCTTACGCAGATGCAAATCAGTAGACCACGGCGAGATGGCAATTAGCTTGTTCAGCACCGTCAGCGAGTCGCGCCAATTAGGGCTGTCAGTTGTTGACTGCTGGCTGTAAGTATTCTGAGGTGCCAAAAGCCAAAGACCAAAAGCCAAAAACCAGAAGGCTATGCTTTTTCTATATAATCGACAATCCATTGTCCTACTTCTTTAGTACCATACTTCGCCCCACCCTCGATTTGGATTTCCGGCGTACGGATATTGGCATCCAACGAGGCATTGACGGCCTCACGAATCAGGGCGCCTTCCTTGTTGAGTTCGAAATGTTCCAGCAACATAGCGGCAGAGAGTATCTGCGCCAGTGGGTTAGCCAGGTTCTGACCTGCTGCCTGGGGCCACGAGCCATGCACGGGTTCGAACAATGGCGTGTGCTCGCCCAGCGAACTGGAAGGTTGGAGTCCCATGGAGCCCGTAATACATGACGTTTCGTCCGTGAGAATGTCACCAAAGGTGTTCTCCGTGACGATCACATCAAAGAAGCGTGGTTCCGTCAGCACTCTCATGGAGGCATTGTCAATGAACATATAGTCCGTCTTTACCTCAGGATACTGTGGTTCCATCTCTTTCGCAATCTGACGCCACAGACGACTGGATGCAAGTACATTGGCCTTGTCGACTACAGTAAGATGCTTGTTGCGTTTCATAGCCATCTCAAAGGCAACTTTCAGGATGCGTTCAACCTCAGGACGCGTATAGATATTGGTATCGAAGGCCATATCGTTGTCTTGGTGCTTTTCGCCGAAATACATGCCGCCTGTCAGTTCGCGAATCACCACGAAATCGGCACCACGTAGCAAATCTTCTTTCAGCGGTGACTTGTGTAGCAGACAATCGAAGGTAGCTACCGGACGGATATTGGCAAAGAGTCCCAACTTCTTGCGCATGGCCAGCAGACCGGTCTCAGGACGTATCTTGGCTGTCGGGTCGTTGTCGTACTTCAAGTCGCCCACAGCAGCGAAGAGCACGGCATCAGCCTTCATACACACGTCGTGCGTAGCGTCAGGATACGGGTCTCCGCAGACGTCAATGGCATGTGCTCCGCAGATGGCCTCGCTATACTCGAACGTATGCCCACACTTCTTAGCAATGGCATCAAGCACGGCAACACCCTGTTTCATGATTTCGGGCCCTATTCCGTCGCCCGCAAGGATTGCAATGTTTAATTTCATATTATAATCGTTATTTCGTTATTTAGACAAATCATTTTCAATAATATTCAGCATTTTGAATGTCGCCTTGATGGCCGATTCCGTCTGGTCAGCGTCCAGCCCGCGGGTACGTAGCAGACCGTCCTTATAGTGCCACGAGATCACCGTCTGTACCAGGGCATCCGTGCGTCCTCCTGGAGGAATACTCACCTGGTAGTTGGCTAGAATAGGGAACGTGCGGTCGAGGTATTTTTTGTAGATGTGCCGCAGGGCCTTTACGAAGGCGTCGTACTGACCATCTCCCACGGCACTGCCTTCATACTGTTTGCCGTTGATTTCAACCTTAATATTTGCTCCAGGCTTCAGACCATAAGCTGTCGAAACGACATAGCTGATGAGTTTCACTTTGTCGTCAGAGCCGTCGTGCTTCAACACGTCGCTAACGATATAGGGCAGGTCCTCCTGTGTCACGATTTCTTTCTTGTCGCCAAGTTCCGTAATACGTTCCGTCACACGTCGCGTCTGCTCGGGAGTCAGTTCCAATCCCAACTCCTCCAGATTCCTGGCAATGTTGGCACGTCCGCTCTGCTTACCCAGCGCATACTCGCGCTTACGACCGAAGCGTTCAGGAATCAGTTCATTATAATAGAGCTTGTCCTTAGTGTCACCATCGGCATGGACACCAGCCACCTGCGTAAACACATTCTCACCGACGATGGGTTGGTTTGGGGCCACGGAGATGCCGCTGAAGCTCTCGACCATACGTGAGATGTCGTTCAACTGACTCTCCACGATATTTGTCTTCGCATGGAACTGGTCCTTCAGGATGGCCTGTACGGAGGCCAGCGGGGCATTACCGCAACGCTCGCCCAGACCGTTGACGGTGACGTGCAGTCCGCGGGCACCACTGAGAACAGCAGCCAGCGAGTTCGACACAGCCAGATCGTAGTCATTATGCGCATGGAAGTCGAAATGCACCTGCGGGTAGCGTTTCAGCATCTTGCGGAAATACTCGATAACCTGTAAGGGGTTCATCACGCCCAGCGTATCGGGCAGCATGAAGCGTTTTATTTTGAAATTTGAAGTTTTAAGTTTATGATTACCTTCTGTCAATGCATCCATGAGCTGATAGACATACTCCGGAGAATCCTTCATTCCGTTCGACCAGTCTTCCAGATACAGGTTGACGCTGATGCCCTTGCTGGCGGCATACTCCACTTCACGCCGAATGTCGGCAATGTGCTCTTCGGGCGTCTTGTGCAGCTGCAGCGTGCAGTGTTTCAGCGAGCCCTTCGCCAACAGGTTCAGCACGCGACCGCCACATTCATAGATCCAGTCTACCGACTGTCCTCCGTCGACAAATCCCAGCACCTCTACCCTATCCAAGCGGGCTATCTGTCGGGCATAGCGGCAAATCTTAGTCACCGCTTCACGTTCGCCTTCAGAGACACGGGCAGAGGCAACTTCAATGCGGTCTACATTCAAGTCGTAAAGTAGTTTTCGCGCCATCACCACCTTCTCGTGAGGCAGAAACGACACACCATTGGTCTGTTCGCCGTCGCGCAGTGTCGAGTCCATAATCTCGACGAAGGGCGGAATGCGCTGGTAGGTATTTACTTGTTCAGCTGTTCCCATGTTGTAATCTTATCTTTGTTGGCCACGAGGAAGTCAATATCGTCGAGACCGTTCATCAGACAATGTTTCTTATAACCATTGATTTCAAACTGCTCGCTGCGGCCTGTTACCTTATTAGTTACGGTCTGATTGGGAAGGTCAACTTCAACCAGCGTATTGGGATTGGCTTGAATTGTCATGAACAATTCAGACAAGAAGTCCTCGCTCACCTGCACAGGCAACACGAAGTTGTTCAGTTCATTGTTCTTGTGGATGTCTGCGAAAAACGAGCTGATAACTACACGGAAACCATAGCCGGCAATGGCCCAAGCAGCATGTTCACGACTCGAACCCGATCCGAAGTTTTTGCCAGCCACAAGAATGCAGCCCTTATATTTAGGATTATTAAGGACAAAATCCTCAACGACAGTGCCATCTTCATGATAGCGCCAGTCGCGGAACAGATTGTCGCCAAAGAAACTTTCCTCCTTGGTGGTTGCTTTCAGAAAGCGTGCCGGGATAATCTGGTCGGTGTCCACATTCTCCAGCGGCAGGGGCACGCAGGTGCTTGTTATAACATCAAATTTCTGTTTCATAATAGTGTTCTTGGATCAGTGATTACTCCGGTGACAGCAGCAGCGGCAGCAACGAGCGGGGATGCTAGTAAAGTGCGAGATCCAGGACCTTGACGGCCCTCAAAATTGCGGTTTGACGTGGATACAGCATACTTACCAGCAGGAACCTTGTCGTCATTCATTGCTAGGCAGGCGCTACATCCAGGCTGACGAATCTCGAAGCCTGCATCAGCCAGCACCTTGTCGAGACCTTCGTCCTCTATCTGCTTGCGAACAGCCCATGAGCCAGGTACAAGCCAAGCTACTACATCATCAGCCTTTCTTCGACCTTTCGCAATTGATGCAAAGGCTCGGAAATCCTCAATGCGTCCATTGGTGCAGGCGCCCAAGAAAACGTAATCTATTGGTTTACCCAACAGCTTCTCGCCAGCCTTGAAGCCCATATAACCAAGGGCTTTTTCAAACGTGAGATTGCCCGTTTCAGGAATAGCCTCAGTAATGCCAATACCCATACCGGGGTTGGTGCCATAGGTGATGCGAGGCTCGATGTCTTTGGCGTTGAACGCCAATTCCTTGTCGAACACGGCATCGTTGCCACTCTTCAGTGTCTTCCAATAGGCAATTGCCTTGTCCCAATCCTCGCCTTTGGGAGCATATTCTTTACCTTTAACGTAATCAAAGGTCACTTCGTCAGGGGCAATGAATCCGCCGCGAGCGCCCATTTCTATCGACAGGTTACAAAGCGTCAAACGGCCTTCCATCGACAGGTTCTTCACTACTTCACCTGCATACTCCACGAAGTATCCCGTCGCACCGCTGGTGGTCAGTTGAGCCATCAGGTAGAGTGCCACATCCTTCGCCGTCACGCCCTTTCCTAACGTGCCATTGATGGTAATACGCATTGACTTTGGTTTCTGTTGCAGGATACACTGCGAAGCCATCACCATCTCCACTTCCGAGGTACCGATACCGAAGGCCACAGCACCCATCGCGCCATGTGTAGATGTGTGCGAATCGCCACAGACAATGGTCATGCCGGGCAGGCTCAAACCCTTCTCGGGCCCAACCACGTGAATGATACCGTTGTCCTTCGACATCATGCCATAGTGCGTTAGTCCGAACTCGCGTGCATTCTGGGCCAACAAGTCCACCTGCGCTTTCGATACAGGGTCCGCTATGGGTTTGTCCTGATCGTGCGTAGGCGTGTTATGGTCGGGCATACAAAATATCTGCCCAGGGCGGAAACATTTCAGTCCCCTACTCCGCATACCTTCGAAAGCCTGTGGCGACGTCACCTCGTGACAATACAAGCGGTCAATGTATAGCTGGGTAGGTCCGTCGGCCACCTGCTGCACCACGTGCTGGTCCCATATTTTATCGAACAGTGTATTCATCAGTCTTCCTTCTTGAATTTATTGATACAGTCGATATAAGCCTCTACCGATGCTGTCACGATATCGGTGTCGGCACCAAAACCATAGTACATCGAGCCGTCGTACTCCACCTGCATGTGTACCTTACCCACATCGTCTGAGCCCTTCGAGATGGCCTGGATGGTGAATTCCTTCAGTGTCATCTGCTTCAAGATAATCTTCTTCAGCGCCTTGATGGCAGCGTCGACGGGACCATTACCGCTGGCAGCAGCCTCGAACTTCTGACCGCTGATATCCAGTCCAATAGATGCCACGCTCTTCACACCCTTGCCTGTGGTGACCTGCAAGAAGTCGAGGCGTACGGCATGCGTCTCGGCGGTGTCGGCACCAGCCAGCATCAACACGTCGGCATCCGTCACGTCCTTCTTCTGGTCGGCCAATTGCAGGAACTTTTCATATACCTTATCGAGCTTCTCCTCGCTCAGGTCCACACCGTTTACCATCAGTCGGTGTTTCAGTGCGGCACGTCCCGAACGGGCAGTCAGCATGATGCTGTTGTCGTCGATGCCCACATCCTTCGGATCCATAATCTCGTAGGTATGAACATTCTTCAGCACGCCGTCCTGATGGATGCCACTGGAGTGTGCGAAGGCGTTACGACCCACGATGGCCTTGTTGGGCTGTACGGGCATGTTCATCAGACTCGACACCATGCGGCTCGTGGGATATATCTTCGTGGTGTTGATGTTTGTCTCGATATCGATGCTCTTGTGGCATTTCAGTATCATCGCGATTTCCTCCAACGACGTATTTCCGGCGCGTTCGCCAATGCCGTTGATGGTTACCTCCACCTGTCGTGCTCCTGCCAGCACGCCGTTCAGCGTGTTAGCCGTCGCCATGCCCAGGTCGTTGTGACAGTGGGTCGAGATGATGGCACGGTCTATGTCGTCTACGTGCTCCTTCAGATATTTGATTTTATCGAAATACTCCTGTGGCAGACAGTAGCCCGTCGTGTCAGGTATGTTCACCACCGTAGCTCCCGCCTTGATGACCGCCTCCACCACCTGAGCCAGGTATTCGTTGTCCGTACGTCCGGCATCCTCGCAGTAGAACTCGACATCGTCGACGAAACGCTTGGCATATTTTGTGGCCTCGACAGCCTGCTCCAAAATCTTCTCGCGTGTTGAGTTGAACTTAAACTGAATGTGTTCATCGCTCGTACCGATACCCGTGTGGATACGCTTGTGCTTGGCAAATTTCAGTGCTTCGACGGCAACGTCAATATCGTGGCGAACGGCACGTGTCAGCGCACAGATCACGGGCCATGTGACGGCCTTCGAAATCTCGATTACTGAATTGAAATCGCCAGGCGAACTGACGGGGAATCCTGCTTCAATCACGTCTACGCCCAACTGCTCCAACGCCTTCGCCACCTGAATCTTCTCAACGGTGTTCAACTGGCAGCCAGGCACCTGCTCGCCATCGCGCAGTGTCGTGTCGAAAATAAACAATCTGTCACTCATAACTTTTATCTCTTAACTATTAATTCTTAAATACCAAAAAAGCCTCTCTGCACTCGGAAGTGAGAAAGGCTCTGTATTGTATGTCTTATACCTTAATTATATACAACCCATCACTTCCGGCCACTTTTACGCAGTCGAATAATAATCAGGTTGCTAATCAGGTTAAAACTTGTCATTTTACTGTTCTATTTTCGTTTTCGGCTGCAAAAGTACGCATTTCTTCTGAAACCACCAAACAAATCGTCACTTTTTTTTCGAAAATTACTTCATATCGGCTTCGGCCTGCTTGGTCTTGGGATCGTCCTCACCATAGCGGCCATAGTAAGCCTGATAGCGGTTGTAACCCCAGTTGGCCTGTGCACGGTCGGGATCGAGCTCCTTGGCCTTGTCGAAGGCAGCAATGGCCTCGTCGAAGTACTTCATGCCGGTAGCGTTGTCGGCAGCGTTAGCAGCAATCACGTTCAGACAGACACCCAGATAGGTCCAAACGACAGCATTGTCGGGCTTCACTTCGCTAGCCTTACGGAGCCACTTGGCACCCTCCTCGGCGTTGTTCTCGTTCATGGCCAGCAGACCTTTGTTGGCCAGTGCGGTGAACGAGTTGGGATACTTGGCAATGTGTGCATCGAGGAATGCCACCTGTGCTGCCTTGTCCTTCATGCCTTCGTACATGCCGTTGATGCCGTCGATGATCATGTCGTTCTCAGGCTCAGTCTCGTAGAGCTGCTTCAGGTAGTTGACATAGCCTACTGAATCCTCGCGGGTCTTCAGGTTGGTGCGCATGGCGTAAAGCTGGAAATTGAATGCCTCGGCCTTCTGCTCGGGGTCGCGCTTGGCTACCTCGAAATACTTGTTGGCACGTTCCATCTCTTTAGCCTGCCAAGCATAACGGCCAGCAAAGAAAGCCACCTGACCGATGTACTCCTTCTCGGGATTATGGTCGCAAGCGGCAAAGAAGGGATCTTCTGCAGAGTCGATGAAAGCACCCCAGAACTTGAGTACATTAGCCTCGTTGCCATTTGCAGCAGCCTGTTGGCCGATGTTTACCAGGTTAGGACGAACGACCCATACGCGGGCAGCATTCTTCTCAGCAAAGCGGGGCTTTACCTTTCCCTTGGCGTCGGGCATCTGGTCGTACTTGTTACACTCGATGGCAGCCTGAATGGCATAACAGATGTTCTCTGCCAGTCCGAGGGTGTCGTAGGCCTTCTCCTTGCCCTGACCCATCTGGGTGGCAAGCTGGTTCTCAGCGATGGTTCCCGTCTCGTGCTGAACCTTGGCCATAGCCAGGTCGACGAGGTGGTTATAAGCTTCTGCCTTCTCAGCATTGTCGGCCAGCGAAGCGAGGTTGGCCTGCAACAGCTGAGCAGCTTCTGCATAGTCTTTACTCTTGGTGATTGCTTTCAGTGCATCACTCTTGGCAAAGGTCATGGTGCTTGCCATGAGTGCGATTGCCATAATCAATACTTTTTTCATAAGTCTTTCTTTATTGGTTAAACACAAATTATTTACTATTTCACTATTTAACTATTTGACGTTTTTACTATTTAAAGGTTTATTCTACGTCGATGACGGATGTTTCGGGAGTCTCGGGAGCATCAACTTCCTCGTTGAGCACCTCTGCCTCCTCGACATCCTCCTCCTGTGATGACGTCACCTTGCAGACGCTGGCAATGGTGTCGTTCTTCTTGGTGAGGTTGATGAGGCGAACACCCTGTGTGGCACGGCCCATGACGCGAACATCGGCCACCTTCAGGCGGATGAGGATGCCTGACTTGTTGATGATCATGAGGTCATTCTCGTCGGTAACCACCTTAATAGCTACCAGTCGACCGGTCTTCTCGGTAATGGCCAGCGTCTTGACACCCTTGGTACCACGATTTGTCTTGCGGTAGTCCTCGATGTCGGAACGCTTGCCGTAACCGTTCTCAGAGACAACCATGATGGTCTCGGCCTCAGGATCGTTGACACAAACCATGCCTACCACTTCGTCGTCGCCTCCGTCGAGTCGCATACCGATAACACCCGTCGACACACGACCCATGGTGCGGACAGCATCCTCATTGAAGCGTACGGCACGACCGTTGCGGTTGGCAAGCAGGATCTCGTTGTGACCGTTGGTCAGGCGAACACCTACTACCTCGTCACCCTCATTGATGTTGATAGCACGGACACCAGCGGCACGAACGTTCTTATACTGGTCGAGGCGGGTCTTCTTGATGATACCCTGGCGGGTGGCAAACATCACATAGTGTGATCTCAGGAACTCTTCGTCGCCAAAGTTCTTGATGCGCAGCACGGCATTGATGGCGTCGTCGGGCTCAATGTTGAGCATGTTCTGAATGGCACGGCCCTTCGAGTTCTTATCGCCTTCGGGAATCTCGTAGCACTTCTGCCAGTAGCAGCGACCCTTACGGGTGAAGAACAGCAGCGTATTGTGCATGGTGGCGGGATAGATGTACTCGGTGAAGTCGTTGTCACGGTGACGAGCGGCCTTGGCACCGACGCCTCCCCTGCCCTGCTCGTGGAACTCGTCGAGATGGGTACGCTTGATATAACCCATGTGCGAGATGGTGATAACCACAGGATCGTCCGGATAGAAGTCCTCGGCATTGAACTCGTGGTCGAAGGGGATAATCTCCGTACGACGTGGGTCGCCGTACTTCTCCTTCACTTCGAGCAGGTCCTGCTTCATGACTTCCTTTCAACGCTCTGGGTTGTCGAGAATCTCCTGCAATTCGGCAATGAGCTTCATGAGGTCGTCGTATTCCTGGTGGAGCTGATCGACACGCAGGCCAGTCAGCTGCGACAGACGCATATCGACGATGGCCTTCGACTGGAGCTCGTCCAGATTGAAGCGCTGCTCCAAGTTACGCTGGGCATCGCTGGGCGTCTTGCTATTTCGAATGATGTGAACCACCTCGTCGATGTTGTTCACAGCAATGATCAATCCTTCGAGAATGTGGGCACGCTCCTGAGCCTTACGCAGATCGTACTGGGTGCGGCGGATGGTGACGTCGTGACGGTGCTCGACGAAATATTTCACACAATCCTTCAGCGAGAGCAGACGGGGACGCCCCTTGACAAGAGCGATGTTATTCACTGAGAATGAGCTCTGTAGAGCAGTCATCTTAAAGAGCTTGTTGAGCAGCACATTGGCATTGGCGTCGCGTTTGCAATCAACGACGATACGCATACCCTGACGGCCTGACTCATCGTTGACGTTTGCTACGCCCTCGATCTTGTGCTCGTTGGCCAAGTCGGCAATATACTTCACCAGGTCGGCCTTGTTGACACCGTAAGGAATCTCGGTGACCACAATCTTGTCGTGGGTCTCGGTACTTTCGATTTCAGCCTTCGCACGCATGACGATGCGGCCGCGTCCAGTCTCGTAGGCGTCGCGCACGCCAGCCAGTCCGTAGATATAGGCTCCTGTGGGGAAGTCGGGACCGGGAATATACTGCATCAGGCCGTCAGTATCGATATCAGGATTGTCGATGTAAGCACAGCAGCCGTCGATGACCTCACCCAGATTGTGGGTGGGCATATTCGTTGCCATACCTACGGCAATACCGTTACCGCCGTTCACCAACAGGTTGGGAATCTTCGTCGGCATGACGCTGGGCTCTACCAGCGAGTCGTCGAAGTTGTTCACCATATCGACGGTTTCCTTGTCCAAGTCGTCCATGATGTGCTCACCCATCTTCGACAGGCGACACTCCGTGTAACGCATGGCGGCAGGAGAGTCACCGTCGACGGAACCGAAGTTACCCTGACCGTCGACCAGCGTGTAGCGCATGTTCCATTCCTGGGCCATACGCACCAAGGCGCCATATACGGACGAGTCGCCATGAGGGTGGTACTTACCGAGCACCTCACCGACGACGCGGGCACACTTCTTGTAAGGTTGAGTACTGACGTTGTTGATGCCCATCATACCGTAGAGGATACGGCGATGAACGGGCTTGAAGCCGTCGCGCACATCAGGAAGCGCACGAGCCACAATCACCGACATGGAGTAGTCGATGTAAGAGGACTTCATCTCCTCTTCAATGTTGATTTTTACAATTCTGTCGTTGTCAAATGTCTGATCCATTTATTACTTATTTTATTTGTCTTTTTACTTTTTTACCTTCTTACTTTTTTAATGATTTTGCGTTTAAGGCCATTTTTAAGCCCGTCAGCGCATTTTCGCCATTTTCAAATAGCGTACAAAGGTACACAAAAATACCCTAATTACAAAATAAATTAAGTTTATTTTTGTTTTCATGTTGGTCAACTCAAATAAAATGTTTAATTTTGCAGCCATGAAGCAATTTGTCATCCTTACAACCCTGCTTTTTACAGCCCTTACTGGTGCGGCAGGCAACAGAATCTACGTGGAAAATGTCAGGTCGCTGACCAGTATGGTGAACGGCGACTGGATGAACCGTCCTGTGATGGAACTGGGCAGCGATGACAGGCTCACTATTGGTTTCGATGAGCTTTTGCACGACTATCACCGTTTCGTATATCACCTGGAACATTGCGAGGCTGACTGGACACCGTCGGACGATTTGTTTGAGAGCGACTGGCTGGAGGGCTTCAACGACAACCCCATTGACGACTACCAGAACAGCATCAATACCACAGTGATGTACACACACTACTCGCTGACCATTCCCAACGAGCGTTGCCGCCTGAAGATGAGCGGCAACTACCGCTTGACGGTGACTGACGAGGATCAGGACAACGAACGTGTGTTGGAGGTAGAATTCTACGTGGTGGAACCGCTAATGGGTGTCGGGCTGAACGTGACGACAAATACCGATGTGGACCACAACCAGAGCCATCAGCAACTGTCTATGACGGTGAAATACAACGGTCTCAGGGTCAACAACGTCGATGAGGAGATACGCACCGTCGTGATGCAGAACTGGCGCGAGGACAATGCCCGCCACGACATTCGCCCTAACTTCACCACTGCTCAGGGGCTTACGTGGGAACACAACAAGGCGTTCATCTTCGACGCAGGCAACGAATTCCATAAGTTCGAAATGCTGGACGTGAGCCATACTACCATGGGACTGGACCGCATGGAGTGGAACGGCAAGAACTATGAGGCGTGGCCCTTCACCGCAACGGTCAGGAAAAACTATCTGACAGACGTCGCTGCGTCAGGTGCCTTCGTCATCCGCAACAGCGACAACAGAGAAATCGACTACACCTGCGACTATGTGTGGGTGAATTTTGTGCTGGCGTCACCCTACGAGGGAGATATCTATATCAGTGGACTCTGGACCACAGACAGCGAACGCGAGCACTACCGAATGACCTACGACGCGCAGACGGAGACCTACAAGGCACGAATCATGCTGAAACAAGGCTACTACTCCTACCAGCTACTCGACGCCGACGGCAACATTCCGCCTTCGGAAGGCAGTTTCTTCCAGACGGGAAATCAATACCAGGCATTTGTATATTATAAAGGAACGGGCGCGCGAACATGGCGCCTGGTAGGCTACAGAGGCTTGGAATTCCGATAATCCTGCGGCGTCTGCCGATACTGGCGATAGAAGGAGGAAATGAAATAGTTTGGACTGACAAACTTCAGCTCCTCGGCAATCTGTTCAACACTCTTATCCGTCTTCCGCAACAGTTCAGCAGCCTCCACAATGCGAAGCTTACCCACCATCTGACGAGGATTTTGATAGAAGTTCGTCGACAGCAGTTCGAAGAGTTTGGCAACTTCCATACCTGTCAGTTCCGACAATCTCCGCATGGACACCTTACTATCGGGATGTGCATGCAGATAAGGTACGATGACCATCATGGTGTCGATGAATTCCTTATTCTCTTCCTGGCCGTCGCTTGTATGAGCAGACGCCATGGTAGGTGCCAACACTTCATCGTGCAACTCGTCGCAGCGTTTCACGTAATTGTTGATACGACGGAGAATGTCGTTCTCCTTGTTGTTGCGCATCATGGCCAGACGCGTGTTTTTGTTATACAGCAACATATTGGCAAGGCCCAGCAACAAGAGCAAGAGTCCTAACAGTATGTAAATACCCGTTGAACGCCACCAAGGCTCGTCCACATAGATGTTCCAGCTGTATGGTCGCAAGTTGAAGTGATTGGGGTCCATCGACACCTGAACTTCGACGACATACTTGCCGGGCTTCAGGGCAGAGAGCTGCAGATGGAAGAGTCCCTTGGCATCTACCATTCCGCCGGAATTCGTAAAGGAATAGGTTCGCCATTTGTCGTACAACCCCTTGACGCGAACACGATAGTAGGTCTGAACGGGACGTGCGAAGTTCAGGCCCGAGAAGACCAGTGTGACTGTGTTTTGATTATAGTTCACATTGATTTCCCAGAGGCGCGAGACAGCTTTGTCGATAATGATTCGTCCCTCGAGTTCCTTGTTCGGTTCTATCACGTGGCCATTGACCATCAGACGAACCAGCTTGGGAGCCAGCGACATTTTCTTCAGGCTGTCTGCCATGAGGTTCTTGGGATTGAATACGACGATGTGGTCAAGCTGCTGCATAATGATGGTACCGTCCGCCTGCCTCATGGCCCGCCCGTTGACGAACGACTCGTTAGGCACATTGTCGGCTTGGGTATAGGTCTCGATATGGGCTATCTTACCATTTGAGATTTCCAGATGTGAAATACCGAAACTCGTACCCACCCAGATGTCGTGGTTGTCGTCCTCAATGATGCTGTGAATCATCTGGTTTCGCAACCCTTCACGCTCGGAAATGATCATGGGGTCTTTGTGGTAGTTACGTTCGAGCAGCAAACCTGTGTACATTCCCGTCCACAGCCAGCCGCGACTGTCACGATACCGACAATTGACGTGACGCGGCAACTGTTGTTCTTCGGTGACCGTCTTGTTAAGCAGCGCCTCATAGGCAAGGGCTTCGGGCTGTTCCCAGTTGTAATTGATGAACGGAGAACGGAAAGGACGCGAGTAGAGGATGCCGCGTCGCTCAGTGCCCAGCCACATGCCGCCCTGGCGGTCGAAGGCTATTGTATTAATATCGGTATTCAAACTACGAGAGCGGGAAAGCTTGATGAATTCGACGTGCTGTTTTTCACCCGAATTGACGTCATACATCCAATAGCCGTATTCTGAAGCGAGATAGAGCACGCCGTCCTTCATCAACATGTTGTTCAGATGGTAAGGCAACGCCATCAATTCTGTCCACTGGCGCTTCTCGATGTCGAGGCGCAGCAGCACGGATTCCTTCTCGCCATTGCGTATCTGGTAATAGATATTGCTGTCGGGCAGGATGACCGACGATTCACTGTAACGCAACGTGTCAGCACCTGTGAAGGCGGGAATATCGTAAAGGAAACTGCCCTTTTCCATATCATAGACCGATACGATGCTGTTGGCATAGAACTGCAGGTGGAGCTTGTGGTTGTAGACATCGACATCGTGCAGTTCTGACGCGTGGCGAACCTTGAATTCCTTGTGGTCGTCAGTGCCGTAGAGCGTATTGCCAGAAAGGAACCACATGTTGTTATAGACGTCGGCAAATAAGTCGTCAACCCGCTTATTCATACCCATTTCCTTGATGACAGCTCCGACATTTCTGGTGAAGCGTTCGATGGTCAGATCCACACAGGTGACCTGACGCTTGTCCTTTACCCACAGGTGGTGATGGCGGTCGAAATAGAGGTGATAGTGACCATTGTACTTGGGCAATGGGAAAGCATCCTCCGACTCCGGGTCAATGTGCGCAAAGGCATCTCCATCATAGAAATTGATGTGTCCGATGGTGGAAATCAGCATACGTCCCGTCTTGGTGCATTTGATGGATTGGGCGCTGTTGTCGGCCAATCCGTTCGAAGCATCATAGGAGATGAATATCCTGTCAGGATCGCCTAAAGCATTTACCACCGTCGGCATCAGCAGACAGGCGACGAGCAAAATGCTCAGGCGGAGGAAATGACTTCGTGACACGGGTAAAAGGTTTCCAAGTTATTTTGTCGCAAAGATAGGAAAAAAAATGTTATCCTCCAAATTTTCGTGTCAAAAAGTCCTCTTATCAGCGGTTTTTGTGCTTAATAAACCAATTATGGGTATAAAAATGATATAAAAGCAGGCTCATAACGGTCAGTCCGATGGCAATGCCGAACAGCAGTTCGCGCTGTCCGTAGAGCAGTGCATATCCTGCGGCCAGTCCCATCGTGATGCCCGTCTCCCAACTAAGGAAGAAGGTGCTGTGCGATGTGCCGCGCTTGCAATGACGACTCAGCTTGATGAAGAACAGCAGGTAGCGTGCTCCGATAACACCTACGCTCAACCCCATTAGCAAGGGGGCAATGGGCGATGCGGGATAAATCAGCTGTATCAGGAGTGCGGCAATCAGCAGGAACAGTCCGCTGACAATCTCGCTTTTCAGGTCTGCATCGCGGAACACAAAGCGTTGTGCCAGCAAAGCCAACAGGAAACCACCCATCAGCATGGCATAGAACTCAACGTTCAGCGGTTGCGACAACACCAGTCCTACCACGATGGTGACCAAAAGCAGGTTGAAGAACAGCACCGATCCGTGAGGCAGCAGGAATCTGTCGAGCGAAGCCACGTGGACGCCCTCTTCAGGAGCCCTGAAGGGGAACGACACATTACGGATGAGCAGCACACTTAATGCCGCACAACCGATGGCCCCCCACAACACGTTTTCGAAACCAAACCAGGCATAGCCTATCAGACCGCCCATAGGAGCCAGCGAAAGGGCAAAACGTGCAAACCATGCGGCACTATGGTTGGCTTCCGTACGATGAAACGACTCGCAGGTGTCTATGATGAGCGTCGACGACAGCACCATCTGGGCCAGTCCGAAGGCCGCTCCCATGAGCAGGCGCTGTATGACGATAACCCAGAACTCGACAAACTCCGAGCGCAGATCCTCGATATACCACAGCAAGGCTATAGAGAGTCCGACGATGATGATAGACCACATACATACCACGTTACGGCGGTAGCGCTGAACGAGCCATGAGCATTGGGCGCCTAACAGATAAAGCCCTACGGCATAGGCTCCCATCGAGAGGCCAGTCTCAAGGGACGAAAAACCCTCGGTGCTCATCAGCCATAACGGCATGATGGGAATAAACACATATACGGACATCGTCAGCAGCATGTCGGCTACAACCAACATCCAGAAGTCCTTGTGCCACAGCTTGATATGTACGGGAGTGTTTTGCGTGTTCACTGTTTAATACGATTCGTTCTCATTCGGGAAGTCACCGCTCTTGACGTCTTCCACATAACGGCCCACAGCATCGGTAATGACATTACCAATTTCGGCATAGCGACGCAGGAAACGCGGCGAGAAACCATCCGTCATTCCCAGCATGTCGGCCACAACGAGCACCTGTCCGTCAGTGCCGTTGCCTGCTCCGATACCGATGGTAGGACACTTCACGGCCTTCGTCACTTCCGTGGCCAGCTTGGCGGGAACCTTCTCCAGCGTGATGCCGAAACAGCCGGCGTCACACAGGGCAATGGCATCACTCATCAGCTTGTCGGCCTCGGCCTGTTCCTTGGCACGCACGGCATAGGTGCCGAATTTATTGATCGACTGTGGGGTCAGTCCCAAGTGGGCCATCACGGGAATACCGGCATCCAGAATACGCTTCACGGTGTCCAGAATCTCTACTCCACCCTCCATCTTCACGGCGTCGCAACCGCTTTCCTTCATGATGCGGATGGCATTCGTCACACCCTCGGTGGCATTCACCTGGTACGAGCCGAAAGGCATATCGCAAATCACCAAGGCACGCTTCACGGCACGAACCACCGAACGGGCATGGTAAATCATATAGTCTACCGTCATGGGCAGCGTCGTCTGGTTACCAGCCATCACGTTCGAGGCAGAATCGCCTACGAGAATAGCATCAATACCGGCTTTGTCGACGATGCCTGCCATCGTATAGTCGTAAGAGGTCAGCATACTGATTTTCTCACCACTCTGCTTCATTTCCATGAAACGATGCGTCGTCACCTTTCTGTTGTCACTTACTAAATATCCTGCCATAATTATAATTTCTTAAAGTTCAATGTTCAAAGTTCAATGTTCAAAGTTCAACGTTCAATGTTCAACGTTCAATGTTCAAAGTTCTAAAATCACTGATTACTTTATCACACAGCTCGCTAATCGCCTCTGCAGCGTTCGTTGTAGCCAGTCCTACGACATACATCCCTGCAGCACGGCCCGACTTCAGACCATTGAACGAATCCTCGAATACCACGCAGTCCTTCGCATCGATGCCAAAGCGCTGGGCAGCCTTCAGATAGCAGTCGGGGTCGGGCTTCGAACGCTCAAAATCCTCTGCCGTCAAAATGGCATCAAACAACTCCTTGAATTCAGGACGCTTGGCATATACCGCCTCCATCTTGGGTTGGTTCGAACTCGTCACCACGGCCGTCTTCACACCCTGCCGGCGCAATCCGCGGATGTATTCCTCGAAGCCCTCGACGTAGTCGTAGCTCATCTGCTTCTCATACTCGTCCAACCTCGCGGTAATCACAGCCTGCTGGTCTTTCAGCGGTCCCGAGAACCACGCGTCATAAATCTGAACCAGCGTCTGACCCTTGATTTTGTTCTCCAAACCGGGAATCTCGGGATGGAACTCACGGCACTGGGCACCCCAGAACACAGAGTACTGAGGTTCCGTGTTGAACACCACGCCGTCCAGGTCGAAAAGAGCAGCCTTCATCGTCATATTCTTCATTTGCGGCTGCAAAGGTAGTGCAAATCGAGCGAAAAACCAAATAAAATTTGAGTTTTTCCAAGATGCAGCCTACTTTCGACGAAGTCAAAGGTACGAAAAAAAAACGGACTGACCACACGTCAGCCCGAATTTTCTTCTATTTCACCCTTTTACTTTTTAATAAACTCTACTTTTCTGCGGTTGCCCTCCGGCCTTACCGCGAAGTGCAGCCAGATGCTCTTCGAGCTTTGCTCGATGAGCAGTTCATCAAACACCTCCTGACTCTCGTCGCTGATGTCTAAGAGAATACACGCATAGCGTATGGCCTGCTCCTTGCCTAGGCAATGAATATCCACCGCACATCCTGTCAGGTGATTACTCGTGGGCGCACCACCCACCGCCTTATTCACCTGCGGACTCCTATACGCCGAATTGATAATGATGGGCTCTTCATGAGAACATCTTCCATCTTCCATCTTAATGTCATTCTCCTGTCCCCATGCCATTTCGTACATCAGGAAGAAGGGCCGCAACGACAGATGTGGAAGCCAAAGGGGCTCTCGGGGGCTGTCTGCCCCCTGCCGCAAGGCACCCCCTGAGTGTTTTTCATAGCCTGAGTTGCGCCATAGGGAGTCAAGGAATCTAGAACAAAGTCAATTCCCTTAGCAAGGCAAGCCAACGAAATCCGTATGAAGTCCACAAACCCGGGAAATGAGACAACATAGTCAGGAAACGAGACAAGCAACTCAGGTAAAGAAGTAAAGGAATTCAGTACAATAAACAATAATTAACAAAAAGTCATTAAACAACCGCTCTAACAGAGTCAACACTATCCAGGGAAAGGCAATTCTTTTCAGCAAAACCTTACAACCTTACAACCTTACATTCTTACACAGGGCGTTTCCCTAAAAGGGGAAAGAAATTCTAATTATATATAATATATATATTATATTATAATTAGCATTATTTTTACAGGTACGGAAGCATACCTTGTAAGGTTGTAAGGTTGTAAGATTGTAAGAAAATGACGGTGTGTACGAAAATCAAAAAGTTTTACATAAATTATTTGGTTTTCAACTAT
>Ga0310696_10002128_pt1 | contig 26888 bp, 19 predicted proteins | sample AusTroGonzalo_MG_4_FD_203885 | JGI IMG/M metagenome (GOLD analysis project Ga0310696, IMG submission 203885) | Bovine rumen microbial communities from tropical cattle in Woodstock, Queensland, Australia - Gonzalo_02 (v2) (version 2) | ecosystem: Host-associated > Mammals > Digestive system >...
TCGAATTTGGAAGAAATCTGTGAAATCCATTATAATCAGTAAAATCCGTGTAATCCGTAAAATCCGTTGTTGAAAAAAGAATGAATAATCCAAGTTAAAATAATGAAAAGGTGGAAAGAATGAACACAAAGTACATTTTCGTTACTGGCGGTGTGGTTTCCTCATTAGGCAAGGGAATCATCTCCGCCAGCATCGGTAAGTTGCTGCAGGCTCGTGGCTTCAAGGTCACGATTCAGAAGTTCGATCCGTATATTAACATCGACCCGGGGACGCTGAACCCCTACGAGCACGGCGAGTGCTACGTGACGGAGGACGGTTTTGAGACCGACCTTGACCTGGGGCATTATGAAAGGTTTACGGGGATACACACCACGCGTAACAATAGTATCACGACAGGGCGCATCTACAAGACGGTGATAGACCGTGAGCGACACGGCGACTATTTGGGTAAGACGATTCAAGTGGTGCCGCATATCACGGATGAGATTAAGCGACGGATGTTGAGAGAGGGGGCAGAGGGAGAGTCTTTTGACTTCGTCATCACCGAAGTCGGCGGTACCATCGGTGATATCGAAAGTGCGCCGTTTATGGAAGCTATCCGACAACTGCGGTGGCAACTGGGACGTGACGCAGTATGTGTACACCTGACCTACGTGCCTTACTTGAAGGCTGCCGACGAACTGAAAACGAAACCGACGCAACACTCTGTGAAGGAACTGCAAGGGATGGGTATTCAGCCGGATATTCTTGTCCTCAGGACGGAACGCCACCTCGATGACCACGTGCGCATGAAGGTGGCATCGTTTTGTAACGTCGATTTGGAGTGCGTGGTGCAGAGCGAGGACATGCCCAGCATCTACGAGGTTCCCGTCAGTATGCAGAAGCAGGGTCTGGACGCTGCCATCATGCGTAAGATTGGCATTCCTGTTGGTGAGACACCCGCCATGAAACCCTGGCATGACTTCCTCGACAAACAGCGCAACGCCAAGCGTGAAGTACACATCGGACTGGTGGGTAAGTATGACCTGCAGGATGCCTACAAGAGCATTCGCGAGAGTCTGAACCTGGCAGGTATCTATAACGATGTGAAGGCAAAAATACATTTCGTCAATAGCGAGGAGTTGGCGACGGAAAACGTCGCCACGCGACTGGAGGGCATGGCGGGTATTGTCATTTGTCCAGGCTTCGGACAGCGTGGCATAGAAGGTAAAATTATTGCTGCGGAATATGGTCGCACCAATGATATTCCCACCTTCGGTATCTGCTTAGGTATGCAGATGATGGTGATTGAGTTTGCCCGAAACGTATTGGGCTACAAGGATGCCAACAGCGCAGAGATGGACGAAAAGACACCGCATAACGTCATCGACATCATGGAGGAACAGAAAAACATCACCCAGATGGGCGGCACGATGCGATTGGGTGCATACGAGTGCGAACTGAGAGAAGGAAGCAAGGTTGCGCAAGCATATTCGGAGAAGGAGCAACCAAGCAGAATAATGGAGCGGCATCGCCACCGCTACGAGTTCAACAATGCGTATAAAGAGGAATACGAGGCAAAGGGCATGAAGAGCGTGGGTGTCAACCCCGCTGCCAACCTGGTGGAGATTGTCGAAATACCAGAAAAGCGCTGGTACATCGGTACGCAGTTCCATCCTGAATACTCGTCAACGGTGCTGCACCCACACCCGCTGTTCATGAGTTTCGTCCGTGCCTGCATTGGTAACAAATCGTAAATCGTAAATTTGGAAATAGTAAATCAACATGGTGGAACAGTTGAAGCATGAATGTGGCGTGGCGATGATCCGCCTGCTGAAGCCGCTGGACTATTACGAAACCCAGTACGGCACTCGGGCATACGGGTTCAACAAGCTCTACCTGATGATGGAGAAGCAGCACAATCGTGGTCAGGAGGGTGCCGGTATTGGTTGTGTCAACCTTGATGCCCCTGCCGGTACAGAATATATGTTCCGCGAGAAGGCCGAGGGCAAGGATGCTATCACCGAAATATTCAAGATGATAGGAAGTGGCCTCGCTTCTGATGATGACTCAGCTAATAATTCTCAATTATCAATTATCAATTCTCAATTATTATTGGGTCATCTGCGCTATTCGACTACAGGCAAGAGCGGACTACAATATGTTCATCCGTTCCTGCGCCGTAACAACTGGCGCGCCAAGAACCTCTGTCTGTGCGGCAACTTCAACATGACCAATATCGATGAGGTCTTTCAGTTCTTGACAGCACAGGGGCAGTCGCCGCGTATCTATGGCGACTCGTACATCACGCTTGAACTAATGGGCCACCGGCTTGACCGCGAGGTGGAGCGACTGTATGAGGAAGCCAAGGCAAAGGGACTTGAAGGGCTCGACATTACGCAATACATCGACGACCACGTGGAGATGGCCAATGTACTTCGGAAGACGATGGAGCACTACGACGGCGGCTACGTGATGTGCGGACTGACGGGCAGCGGTGAGATGTTTGCCGTTCGTGACCCCTGGGGCATCCGTCCTGCGTTCTACTATCGCGATGACGAGATGGTGGCCTTGGCCAGCGAGCGGCCTGTATTGCAGACGACGTTCAATCTGCAATGTGAAGATATACACGAGCTAAAGCCCGGCGAGGCACTTATCGTGCGTAGAAATGGTGAGAGCCGATTGGTGCAGATTATGCCAGCCAAACAACTGAGTGCGTGTTCTTTCGAGCGCATTTATTTCAGCCGAGGCTCTGATCGTGACATCTATCAGGAGCGCAAACGGTTAGGCGAGCAACTGACACCCGCGATACTCAAGGCCATCGACGGCGACGTGGAGAACACGGTATTCTCCTATATCCCCAACACCGCTGAGGTAGCCTATTACGGTATGACGGACGGTTTCCGTCAGCAGGGTTATAACGTGCGGACGGAAAAGGTTGTGTGGAAGGACATCAAACTGCGTACCTTCATCGCCGACAACAGCGAGCGCAACGATCTGGCCGCCCACGTCTACGACATCAGCTACGGTTCGCTACGTCCCTACGAGGACAACCTCGTGATTATCGATGACTCGATAGTTCGCGGCACGACATTAAGAGAGAGTATTTTTAAAATCCTCGACCGTCTGCACCCCAAGAAGATTGTCATGGTGTCGAGTTCGCCACAGATTCGCTATCCCGATTATTACGGTATCGACATGGCCCACTTAGAGGAGTTTTGTGCCTTCCGCGCCACGATGGCATTGATTGAAAAGAAAAGCCTCACCTCCAGAGTCCAAGAGGTATATCATGCTTGCAAGGAGCATCCTTTGGAGGCCAACCATGTAAGGCGTATTTACGAACCGTTTACCGTTGAAGAAATCAACGAGAAGATTGTGGAGATGCTGCGCCCGAAGGACATGCAGGCACCTATCGAACTGGTGTTCCAAAGCATCGAGGGGCTGCATCATGCTTGCCCCAACCATCCCGGTGACTGGTATTTCACAGGGCACTACCCCACGCCTGGCGGCACCCGTCTCTGCAATCAGGCCTTCGTCAATTGGTATGAAAACACTTGCAATTAGTGTTTAGCTCCTACTTATTCTGTGTCCGATAACAGTTTGTAACGAAATGACACGCTTTTCGGACATGGTGTTAGCAGAAAGCATGTTTTTGTCTGAAAATATTTACACTTTGATAATTGTGTGCGTTTTTAACAAACAAAGTGAAAGAATTTTATTAGATAATCAGGCAAAGTGTCGTACCTTTGCACCGTCAAACAAACAAAGTGTGTAACCCAGTAAGAGGGTTTAGTATTAATTTAATAAGGTAAAAAGGTATGAAAAAGATTGAAGCAATTATCCGCAAGACGAAGTTCGATGAGGTGAAAGCTGCTTTGCTATCATCCGACATCGACTGGTTTGAGTACCACGACGTGCATGGCATCGGGCAGAGCCGTCAGGAGCGTATTTATCGTGGAGTTCAGTATTCTACCGATGTCATTGAACGAGTAGCCATTACCATCGTGTGCCGAGACATTTTCCTCGACCCAACGGTGAAGGTGATTCTGAAGGTAGCCCATACGGGTGAGGTTGGCGATGGCCGCATCTTCGTGAGCGACGTGATAGACACGTGGTCTATCCGCACGGGCGAGAACGGCGACACCGTACTGAGAGACAAGAAGTAACGACCTCCCCCGGCCCCTCCAAAGGAGGGAAGAACAATACAGCCACTTCCCAAAAGAGGGGAGAAAAACAACACAACACAAACACAAATTCACAACCCCGTACCTCCGTTCGGGTTCCCCCTCCTTAAGAGGGGGTAAGGGGGAGGTCATATATTATGGATAACTTATCACTTGATACCGTTTGGATGCTATTGGCAGCCATGTTGGTTTTCTGGATGCAGCCGGGTTTTGCGCTGTGTGAAGCAGGTTTTACGCGTAGTAAGAACACGGTTAACATCCTGATGAAGAACTTTGTCGACTTCATGTTCGGCTCGTTGCTGTTCTTCTTCCTCGGCTTCGGCTTTATGTTCGGAAGCGAGGGTGCAGGTTTCATCGGCGCACCCAACTGGGGCGACCTGAGTTTCTACAAGGGCGACCTGCCCGTAGAAGGTTTCCTGATTTTCGAGACCGTCTTCTGTGCCACCTCTGCCACCATCGTCAGCGGTGCGATGGCTGAACGCACGAAGTTCTCGATGTATCTCATTTATAGTGCGGTGATTTCGCTGCTTATCTACCCCATTGAGGGCCACTGGACATGGGGTGGTGGTTGGCTCTGCGACGAAGCTGCCGACGGCTTTATGATGAGCACCTTCGGCGACGTGTTCCACGATTTCGCGGGTTCTGCCATCGTGCATAGTGTAGGTGGTGTGCTGGCTCTGGTTGGTGCTATCGCCCTCGGCCCTCGTCTGGGTAAGTACGGTACGGACGGCAAGAGCCGCGCCATTCCTGGCCACAACCTCATGATAGCTTCTCTGGGTGTGTTCATCCTTTGGTTAGGATGGTTTGGCTTCAACCCCGGCTCACAGCTGGCTGCCAGTGGTGAGGTGAACCGCGTCGCTATCTCGCATGTGTTCCTGACCACGAACCTTGCTGCTGCCGCTGGCGGAGTGGCCACGATGTTCCTCACCTATCTTAAATATGGCAAACCGTCGCTCTCTCTGACGCTCAACGGTGTGTTGGCAGGTCTGGTGGGTATCACGGCCGGTTGTGACCTTGTGTCGCCCTTTGGTGCCGTTATCATCGGTTTCGTCTGCGGTATTGTGCTAGTCTATGCCATCGAGTTCATCGACCATAAGCTGCATATCGACGACCCCGTTGGTGCTTCTTCTGTACACGGCGTATGTGGTATTCTGGGAACCCTGATGACGGGGCTGCTGTCTACCTCGAACGGTGCTTTCTACGGAGGCGGCTGGGGATTCTTCGGTGCTGAGTGCTTCGGCGTCCTCGTCATAGACCTCTGGGCAGCTGCCTGTGGTTTCATTCTGTTCTTCGGAATAAAATATATTCACGGTTTGCGCGTTGATAAACGTATAGAGGAAGAAGGTCTCGACGTTTACGAACATGGAGAACTCTGCTACAACTAAACTATTGTAAGAAAAACGACCACAGATTTATCAGATTACACGGATTCTTTTATAGTTATTTTAAAAAAGAAAAGGTATGAAAAAGATTATTGTTTTCGCAATGATGCTGGTTGCCAGCGCAACAGCCATTGCACAGGATGAGATTGAGACAACCATTAGTGGTGACATCGTAAGTAATTATATCTGGCGTGGCCAGGACTTGGGTAATGTGTCGCTTCAGCCTACGCTCGGCATAGGGTACAAGGGCCTCTCGCTGACAGCATGGGGCAGCGTAGGTCTTTCCGACCCCTCCGACACGAAGGAGTTTGACCTGACACTCGCCTATACCATTGGTGGACTGAACATCGGCGTCTGTGACTATTGGTTCGACAACGGGCCGGAACCCCGCTACTTCAAGTACGATGCTCACAGCACCAGCCATCTGTTCGAGGCCAACATCGGCTATGACTTTGGTTTTGCATCCCTACAGTGGTTTACCAACTTCGCGGGTAATGACGGCATCAACAAGGACGGAAAGCGGGCATATAGCAGTTACGTAGAGGTAGCTGTCCCATTCAAACTTGCTACAGTCGACTGGGCTGCCACGGCCGGTGTCGTCCCCTGGGCCACTACCTCCTACGAAACGACGGGTTTCGCCGTAACTAACCTGTCGCTGAAAGCCACGAAGGCCATCAAGGTGACCGACTCGTTCTCGATACCTGTATTCGGAGAGATTGTCGGCAACCCGTGCTCACAGAAAGCCTACCTGGTCTTTGGCTTGACGCTACAGCCCTAATCTTTCCAAGTAAAATGCCTCCCTCTGTCTCGATAGCAGAGGGAGGATTTTGTTTTTGTGTCCGATAACAGTTTGCAACGAAATGAGAGGTTTTGCATGCAAAGTGATAGCAAATTGAAAAAGAAAATACCTAAATAGCTTGCAAAATGTCAGTTAATAAAGTTTTTAACAAACAAAAAGTAAGAATATTACAAGTTTTTCTGACAAATAGTTGTACCTTTGCAACCGAATTAAGCAAATAGTCATTATTAATTAAATATGTAACATTATGGAAGCATTAAGATTTCAGGTTGTCGGCGAGGCATTCAAGAAGAAGCCGCTCGACGTAAAAGCACCAAGTGAGAGACCTTACGAGTATTTTGGCAAGAAGGTCTTCAATCGTGAGAAGATGTACAAGTATCTTCCGAAGCAGGTTTATGAGAAGATGATTGACGTCATCGACAATGGCGCCCGTCTGGATCGTGAAATTGCCGACGCTGTGGCTGCCGGCATGAAGCAGTGGGCCGTTGAGAATGGTGTCACGCACTATACACACTGGTTCCAGCCGCTGACGGAGGGAACTGCCGAGAAGCACGACTCGTTCATCGAGCACGACGGCAAGGGCGGTATGGTAGAGGAATTCACGGGCAAGCTGCTCGTCCAGCAGGAGCCCGACGCAAGTTCCTTCCCCTCTGGCGGTATCCGCTCAACCTTCGAGGCTCGTGGCTATTCGGCATGGGACCCCACGTCGCCCGTGTTCATCATCGACGATACACTCTGCATCCCCACCGTATTTATATCATATAGCGGTGAGGCGCTCGACTATAAGGCTCCGCTGCTGCGTGCCCTTCATGCCGTCAACGTGGCTGCTACGGAAGTATGCCACTACTTCGACCCCGCCGTCAAAAAGGTGACATCAAACCTCGGTTGGGAGCAGGAATACTTCCTCGTAGACGAGGGATTGTATGCCGCTCGTCCTGACCTGCTGCTGACTGGCCGCACGCTGATGGGTCACGACTCTGCCAAAAACCAGCAGATGGACGACCACTACTTCGGCTCCATCCCCGAGCGTGTCGCCGCCTTCATGCGCGACCTGGAGATTCAGGCCTTAGAGCTGGGCGTTCCTTGTAAGACGCGCCACAACGAGGTGGCTCCCAACCAGTTTGAGTTGGCTCCTATCTTCGAGGAGACGAACCTCGCCGTTGACCACAACATGATGCTGATGTCGCTGATGAAGAAGGTGGCCCGCAAGCACGGTTTCCGTGTGCTGCTCCACGAAAAGCCCTTTGCCGGCATCAACGGTAGCGGTAAGCATAACAACTGGTCGCTCTCCACAGACAACGGCATCCTGCTGCACGCTCCTGGCAAGACGCCTGAGCAGAACCTGCGCTTCGCCACCTTCATCGTAGAGACGTTGATGGGTGTCTACAAGCACAACGGTCTGCTGAAGGCCTCGATTATGAGTGCTACCAACGCCCACCGTCTGGGTGCCAACGAGGCTCCTCCCGCCATCGTCAGCTCGTTCCTCGGCAAGCAGGTCTCAGAACTGCTCGACCACATCGAGATGGCCGACAAAGACTTCCTGGCCATGACTGGCAAGCAGGGGCTGAAGATGGACATCCCCGAGATTCCAGAACTGCTCATCGACAATACCGACCGTAACCGCACCTCTCCCTTCGCCTTCACCGGTAACCGCTTTGAGTTCCGTGCCGTAGGTTCTGAGGCCAACTGCGCATCGGCCATGATTGCCCTGAACAGTGCTGTCGCCGAGGCCCTTGTCAGCTTCAAGAAGCGTGTGGATGCCCGTATTCCTGAGTTCGAGAAGAAGCTCGCCGGTACTGAGCACAGCGCGAAGTTCCACGCCATCATCGACGTGTTGCGCGAGGACATCAAGACCTGCAAGCCCATCCGCTTCGATGGCAACGGTTACAGCGACGAGTGGGTGGCAGAGGCCGCAAAGCGCGGACTCGATGTGGAGAAGTCGTGCCCGAAGATCTTTGAGCGCTACCTCGACCCAGAGAGCATCGAGATGTTCGAGAGCCTCGGCGTGATGACCAAGAAGGAGTTAGAGGCCCGCAACGAGGTGAAGTGGGAGACCTACACGAAGAAGATTCAGATAGAGGCCCGCGTGCTCGGCGACCTGTCAATGAACCACATCATCCCCGTGGCCACCAGCTACCAAACAGCTCTGCTGAAGAATGTGGACAGCGTCTCAACAGTGTTCCCCGTCGACAAGGCCGAGAAGCTGAATGCCCGCAACCTCAAGATTATCGAGGAGATTGCCGAGCGCACCTCTGCCATCGAGAAGGGAGTTGAGGAACTCGTCAACGCCCGCAAGCTGGCCAACAAGATTACTGACGAGCACGACAAGGCCATCGCCTACCACGACAAGGTGGAGCCGAAGCTCGACGAGATCCGTTACCAGATAGACAAGCTGGAACTCATCGTCGATGATGCCCTCTGGCCGCTGCCGAAATACCGTGAGCTGCTATTCATAAGATAGTAGAAAGTATCTAGGTTTGAAGGGGGACCCGACGCTGTGATAGCCTCGGGCCCCCTATTTCTTTGTCATAAAGACCGCTAATTACTGTTAAATCTTTGACATTTTCCATTGTCGTTTCAAAAATTGACTATATCTTTGCAATATCATTTTGATATCAACTTAAAACATTAACAATTAAAAAACGTAGAACGATGGAGAATCAAGAGTTCAATTTCAGGGGTTCAGTATTCAATGGCTTCCTGATGCTGTTTGTAAATTTCTTAGTACTGGTTTCGTCAATAGTGGGAATCGTGTATGGCATCATCTTGCTCGATTCCGGTGTCGGCGCTCTGGGCGGCTGGCTGCTGGGTGGTAGTTTCCTGCTGCTCATCATTAATATAATCATGTGGTGCGGACTGATGCAGCTGGAGCCCAACGAGGCACGTGTAACCACTTGGTTTGGTAAGTACAGCGGTACCTTCACCAAGACGGGTTTCTACTGGATTAACCCTTTCTATAGCACTAAAAAGGTGTCGTTGCGTGCGCGCAATCTCGATGCTGAGCCTATCAAGGTGAACGACAAGACGGGCAACCCCGTGATGATTGGCCTGGTGCTGGTTTGGAAACTGAAGGACACCTACAAGGCCCTGTTCGAGGTTGACACCCAGACGATGGCCTCTGCCCCCAACGCCGTCGGCTCTGACACCAAGGGGCTGATGAAGGCTTTGGAGAGTTTCGTCCGTGTGCAGAGCGATGCGGCTCTTCGTCAGGTTGCCGGACAATATGCCTACGACGACGAAGACAATAAGAACGACGAGCTCACCCTGCGCTCGAGTGCCGATGAGATTAACCAGCAGCTCGAGGAGAAGCTCGACGAGCGCCTGGCCCTTGCAGGTATTGAGGTGGTAGAGGCTCGTATCAACTATCTGGCCTACGCACCCGAGATTGCTGCTGTGATGCTGCGCCGCCAGCAGGCTTCTGCCATTATCACGGCTCGTGAGAAGATTGTGGAAGGTGCCGTGTCGATGGTGAAGATGGCACTCGACAAGCTTTCGAGTGAGCAAATCGTAGAACTCGACGACGACAAAAAGGCCGCTATGGTGAGCAACCTGCTCGTCGTGCTCTGCGGCGATGACAGCGCTCAGCCAGTTGTAAACACAGGAACTCTGAATCATTAAAACATTGATAGTTATGAAAAGGTACGAATATAAAACCATGTCGGCGTTATTCCATAGGGAGCGGAAGCTCAACCAATGGGGCTATGAAGGTTGGGAGCTTGTTTCCGTGGATAGTGGAACCATGTATTTGAAACGTGAAATCAACGATTGATGGCAAAGAAGGAGACAAAGAACTTCATCCTTCGCGTTGACGCTGAGACCATGAACGCGATAGAGGCCTGGGCTGCGGACGAGTTCCGCAGCACCAACGGCCAGCTTCAGTGGATTATCACCGAGGCACTCCGCAAAGCCAAGCGTCTGCCAAAGCACAACTCTATTTAACCTACATTATTCACAGCAATATGGATAAACAACGGATTAAAACTGATTTCACGGATTTTCACGGATTACTTATTATCTCCCCATCGAATCTGGAAGAAATCTGTGAAATCAATTATAATCAGTATAATCCGTGTAATCCGTAAAATCCGTTGTTGAAAAGAGTATGAATAATCCAAGTTAAAACTGATTTCACGGATTATCACGGATTTTTATCTCCAAGTTAGATATAGAATTCCGAGGAATCTATCAGTCCGGCACGGAGGGCGTACTTCACCACTTCGTGGGCGGTGTTGATGCCCAGCTTGCGGAAGATGTTCTTGCGGTGGGTGGTGATGGTGTGGATGCTGGAGAAGCGTTCCAGGGCTATCTCCTTCGTGGTCTTTCCCTGTGCTATGGCCTTTACAATCTCCGTCTCGGTGGCCGTCAGTATGTCGGGTTTCTCGTCTTCGTACTGCTGACGGATGATGGTCTCCAACGCCCGCTGGCTGATGAAACGCTTGTGGCTTCTGACGGTCTGGAGGGCTTCGCGCACCTCCTGTAGCGGACCGTCCTTGAACACCACGCTAAACTGATGGGAGGAATAGATGATGCGGCGTATGAACTGTGGTGTCAGCTCGTCGCTGATGAGAATCCATTCGGACAGGGCGAAACGCTCAGCGACAATCAGGAGATGGTCTTCGTCGGCGAAGTCGAACAGGGTGTAGTCGAGCAACACCACGGCACTCTCGTGCTCTTTGAGCAGCTCCACAAGTCCGGCCCTGTCGGAAGCACGGTACACCATGTTCTCCTCATCCTTCTGGAGAAGGCTCTCCAACGCGAACCGCGTCAGCTCCTGATTGTCGGCAATGATATAATTCCTCATAATAGATTTCTTGTTGTCACACAGATTTCACAGATTAACACAGATTAGGAACTGACACTTAAACTTTACGATTGCCTTCCTATTTATGAACAACGAATTACACGAATTACACGAATTACACGATTTTTACTCTGGCACAGCGATTCGTATAATTTAAAAGCAATTCGTGTCAATTCGTGAAATTCGTCTAATTCGTTGTTTAAAGAACTCATATCTTGTCGAAAGCCTGTGCCAGGTCATCGATGATGTCGTCGATGTGCTCGGTGCCGATGGAGAGGCGGATGGTCGAGGGCGTGATGTGCTGTTCGGCCAGTTCCTCGGGCGAGAGCTGCGAGTGCGTCGTGGTATAGGGGTGGATGACGAGGCTCTTCACGTCGGCGACGTTGGCCAGCAGCGAGAAGATCTGCAGGGCATCGATGAACTTCCAGGCCTCTTCCTGTCCGCCCTTCACCTCGAAGGTGAAGATACTACCGCCGCCGTTGGGGAAGTACTTGTTATAGAGTGCATGGTCATGATGACTCTCAAGGGCAGGATGGTGCACGGCAGCCACCTTCGGATGGTTCTTCAGGAAGTCGACCACCTTCAGGGCGTTCTCCACATGACGCTCCACGCGCAGGCTCAGCGTCTCGACACCCTGCAAGAGGATGAAGGCATTGAAGGGCGAGATGGCAGCGCCGGTATCACGCAGGATGACGGCACGAATGCGGGTGACATAGGCGGCAGCACCCACGGCGTCGGCAAAGACGATGCCATGATAGCTGGGGTCGGGCTTGGCCAGCGTGGGGAACTTGTCGGGGTTGGCCTTCCAGTCGAACTTACCACCGTCGACGATGACACCACCCAGTGAGGTTCCGTGACCGCCGAGGAACTTCGTGGCCGAGTGAACCACAATGTCGGCTCCGTGCTCCAACGGACGGATGAGGTAGGGCGTGCCGAAGGTGTTGTCCACGATGAAGGGGATGCCGTGCTTGTGGGCCACGGCGGCCACGCCTTCAATGTCGAGCACGTCGCTGTTGGGGTTGCCGAAGGTCTCGGCATATACTACTTTTGTGTTGGGCTGGATGGCGGCCTCCAGGGCTTCGAGGTCGTTTACATTAATTATGGTGTTCGTGATGCCCTGTGTCGAGAGTGTGTGGGTGATGAGGTTGTAGCTTCCGCCGTAGAGGTTGTCGGCAGCGACGATATGGTCGCCGGCCTGTACGATGTTCTGCAGGGCGTAGGTGATGGCGGCGGCACCAGAGGCCACGGCCAGTCCGGCCACGCCACCCTCGAGGGCGGCCACGCGGTCTTCGAAGACTCCCTGTGTGGAGTTGGTCAGGCGACCGTAGATGTTACCTGCATCGCGCAGACCGAAGCGGTCGGCGGCGTGCTGACTGTTACGGAACACATAGCTCGTGGTTTGGTAGATGGGCACGGCGCGGGCGTCGGTTGCGGGGTCGGCCTGTTCCTGGCCTACATGGAGCTGAAGGGTCTCAAAACGATAGTTTTTCTTTGTACTCATAATCTTATCCTTTCTTTATTGGTTATTGTTTATTGTTTCGCGGTGCAAAGGTACGGGGTTTGGAGATTTCCACCAAATTTCTTGCGTAATTCGGAAAATATCCCTAATTTTGCACCCGAAAAAGAAAATCCTTCCGATTCGGGCTCCTAAAAGCCTCCTTGACAGAATATATTTCTATTTACTATTTGACTCTTTACTATTATATGGCAGAAATCCTCGATGAAACCGACTTGCAGATACTACGGATACTGCAAAAGAACGCGAAACTGACCACCAAAGAGCTGGCCGAAGCGGTACATTTGACCCCTACGCCCGTGTTCGAGCGACAAAAGCGACTCGAACGACAGGGGTATATCAAGAAGTATGTTGCCGTTCTCGACCCGGAGAAGCTGGGCATGGGACTTCAGGTGTTCTGCAAGGTGAAGCTGAAGCAGATAAACCGTGAGATAGCCGAGTCCTTTGCCCGTCGTATCATGCGCATAGCTGAGGTGACGGAGTGCTACAACACCTCCGGCGCCTACGACTTTTTATTGAAGGTACGCGCACGCGACATGAAGCAGTATCAGGAGTTCATTCTCACGAAACTGGGCGAAATAGAGTCTGTCGGCTCCATCGAGAGCATGTTCGTGATGAGCGAAATAAAGCAAAACTATGGTATAACAATCAACTAAATCAAAGGTCGCCGCAGGTGTTACCTTTGCAAAGGACTCTGGCACCAGCAAGGATTTTAGGGTTTCACGTACCGCTCTATGCGGCAGTCGTGGCGCTTGGTCTTCTTGTTGTAGCTGATGCCCACGAGGAGCATCTCGCCGCTGTACTGCTCCACCTTCGCGGTGTATTCCTTCTTACGGATCTGTGAGATGGCTGACTTTGCGCTGCGGTTGCACTTCAGCTCAAGTACGAGGGCGGGCTTCGTGACGTTCTTTCGCGGCAGGAGCACCAGGTCGGCAAAGCCCTTGCCCGTGGGCAGCTCGCGGTGGAAGATGTAGTCGGCATGGGCGGCGTAGTAGGCTATGGAGAGAACGCAGGCCATGGAGTTCTCGTTGTAGTAGCTGAGGATGCTGGTGTTCTCGGAGTGTGCCGCCTCCACCATGCGTGCCACTGCCTTCCCGTCGCCCTCGAGGGTGGCCTTCAACAGCTGGTCCGACTGCTCAAGGGCATCGGAAACGTGTTTCCAACGGTTGGCCTTCACGGCGTTGACCATCTCGCCGCCCACCTCGCGGTTGGGTATGTAGCACTCGTTCTCACGCCAGTTGTAGGCCAGGTAGCCCAGGTGTATGAGCACGGTGAGCACCTCGTCGCGAGAGTGTATCTCCGAAAGGTCGTTCTGGAAGCTGGTGGGATCTACTTTGCTGCGCTCGCCGGCCAGCATTGCGATAATGTTGTCGCGTAGGCCGTCGAAATTACGGTTGATGTAGCCCTTCACGGCATCGAAGGTGCCGGTGCCGCTCCAGAAGCTGCGGCAGCGGCCACGCTGCACGGCCTGCATCACCGAGTTGGGGTTGGATATCGACGGCTCGTCGCCTATCTGGTAACCATCGTACCATTTCTCCAGTTCGTCGTAGTCCATACCATGCTTTGCGGCAAGTGCAAGTACCTCGTCCTTGGTAAAGCCAAAGAACCGCCCCATGTCGCCGGGTTCCACCATGGAGTACTCCAGGAAGTTGTTCAGGGCCGATTCGGTCTTGTATTTCTTGATGGGCAGTATGCCCGTCATATAGACCCCGGCGAAAACATCGACGGCCGAGATGTCCTTGAACATGCGGCGCAGCAGGTTCACGAAGTCATCCTTCACCTGACGGTTTTCGCCGTAGATGCGGATGACGGCATCCCACTCGTCGATGATCATCACGAACTTCTCGCCCGTGGCTGCGGAGATGTCTTGCAGGTATCTCATCAGGTGGTCGCCCTCACGGTATTTCACCTGCGGGTATGCCTTGGCAATGTCCTCTATCAGCTCCTTCTGGATATTGCCCACGACGTTCTCAACAGCCTCGCCTGCGGTGAAGGCCGTCATGTCAACGTAGATGACGGGATACTTGTTCAGATGCTGCTCAAACGTGGGGTCGGCGGCTATCTCGAGGTCAGCGAAGAGCTGGCGCGAGTCGCATGAGTGGTCATAGTAGGCGGCCAGCATCTTCGCCGCTATCGACTTTCCAAAGCGGCGGCAGCGCGTCACGCAGCTCAGTTTCTTCTCGGTGAAGAGCGTCTTGTTCACTACGGCTATCAGCCCCGACTTGTCTATGTACTCTGAGTTGCGCACCTGTCGGAACGCCTCGTTACCTTTATTAATGTATATGCCCATCGAATGAATTTACGATTTGTTACTGTTTACGATTTACGAATTTACAATTTGTGGGGGCAAAGTTACGAAGAATATTCGAAATAGCAGAATGTAAACATAATAATCAAGTGGGCGAGACTTAAATTCTAATTAACGATGTACACTTGGCCGGGAGTGGTGTCGAGGTCATATTCATAGACCTTCTGTACATGAGGCTTGATGATGGTGACTTGTGTCGGGGATTGCGAATCCCCTCCAGCAGATTGCGAATCCCCTCCAACGGTGGCGGTTAGCGGCTGGCGAATGTCGGCGGGGGCCATGAAGCTGTTGGGACAGTCACCTGTTGCGGGGCGCAAGTCCTTGCCCGTGAGTGGCTGGTAGGAACGCAGGCGCAGGGTACCACCGAGGGCTGAGTAGATGGTGGCCTTGGTAATCTTGCCGTCTGCCCATGCGATATCAACCGTGAAGCCGCCACGGGCACGCAGTCCCTTCACCTCACCTTTGTTCCAGTCATCGGGCAGGGCGGGCAACAGGTGCAGGGCGCCGTCGTGGCTCTGCACGAGCATCTCGCAGATGCCGGCGCTCACGCCGAAGTTTCCGTCTATCTGGAACGGCGGGTGGGCGTCAAAGAGATTGGGATACGTTCGGCCAGCAGGATATTCGCGCATCTTTGCGTCGCTGGGCAGGATGTGCAGCATGTTCTTGATGATCTGGAAGGCGTGGTTGCCGTCGAGCATACGGGCCCAGAAGTTAGTTTTCCAGCCCAGACTCCAGCCCGTGGCCATATCGCCGCGCTGGTGCAGGGTGTTGGCGCAGGCGGCGAAGAGTTCGGGATGTGAGAAGGGCGAAATCTGATTCGAGGGATAGAGGCCGTAGAGATGGGAGATGTGTCGGTGCTCGTCTTTCGGGTCGTCGGCGTCGATGAGCCACTCTTGCAACTGGCCGTACCGGCCTATCTGCATGGGCGGGAGATTGGAGATTTGAAATTTGAGCTTTGAGATGTAAGAATCGTCTTTTCCCAAGACTTCGCTGGCCTTGAGTGTCTGTGTGAGCACGTCGAAAGCGATTTGGTTGTCCATCGTCGAGCCGGCGCAGACGTTCGTGCCTTTACCTTGCGGGCCGTGCTCGGGTGAGACCGTGGGAACGGTCATCAGCATGCCGGCAGCAGATTTTATCTCCCCGGCAGCAGGATAAACCTGCATATAGTCGAGCAGGAAGTCGGCGGCTCCCTTCAGCACGGGGTAATAGGATTCGAGGAAGTCCTTGTCGCCGGTGTAGAGGTAGTGCTGCCAAATGTGGGTCGTCAGCCAGGCGCCTCCCGTTGGGAACATACCCCAGGGCGTGCCGTCCACAGGGCCGGCTATGCGCCACAGGTCGGTGTTGTGGTGAGCCACCCAACCGTTGCAGCCGTACATCTCCTTGGCGGTGACGGCACCCGTCTCGCTCAGGTCGCGAATCATGGAGAACAGCGGTTCCTGCGTCTCGGCCAGATTACCGATGAGGGCGGGCCAGTAGTTCATCTCGGCGTTGATGTTGATGGTGTACTTCGAGTCCCAGGGAGCATTAAACTTGTCGTTCCACACACCCTGCAGGTTTGCGGCTTGGCCTCCGGGCTGCGATGAGGAGATGAGCAGGTAGCGTCCGTACTGCATCATCAGCGACACCATGTCGAGATCAAGAGATTTACTATTTTCGATTTGGCTGGCGCTTTGTTCAAATGCGATGAGGCGCTGGTCGGTGGGCAAGGCCGAGGCCTCGTTCTTGGGTAGTACCAGCGACACGCGGTCGTATTGCTCCTTATATTTCTTGACGTGGTCGGCCAGCAGTTGTTTGTAGGGCTTTCCCTTGACAGCTGCAAGTGTCTCATTGTTCTTCTTCACAGGATTGCCGCTGACATCCTTGTAGTTCACGAAGTTGGTGGCGGCGGCGATATAGAGCGTTGCGGTGGAGGCATTGGCCACAGTCAGCTTATCGGCACCACGTTCCACCTTGCCATCGGCCTCCACCAGGATGCGGCACTCAGCTTTCAGACCTGCCTTGATGCCTTCCTGCTCCACACCGTCGACGACGGCGGCCAGTTCGTTGACAGTTCCGTTTATCCCTTCATGCTCCGAAACGGTAAAGACTTTCGACTGTAGCTGAGTTGTGAAGTCAACGTCAAACGACAGCGTGCCCTTCTTGCCAGCCTTCAGCTGTACGACAATCACGTTGTCGGCCAGCGAGGCGAAAACGGTGCGCTCGTATTTCACGCCCTTATATATATAAGATGTGGTGGCAGTGGCATCGCCCAGGTTCAGCGTCCGGCAGTATTTATCCACGTCTGTGTGGCCCAGCTTCAGCTTCAGGCTGCCCATGGGCAGGAACCTCATGCCGTGCGGCCCTTTCACGAAGTGCTGGTCAATCAGTTTGGCGGCCTCGGCCTCCTTCCCTTGGAAGATGAGTTGCCGCACCTCAGGCAGGGCCGCCAGCGATTCCTGGCTGTTGTTCGAATGGGGTGAGCCGCTCCAGAACGTTTCCTCGTTCAACTGAATCTCCTCCACGTCGGTCCCGCCGTAGACCATCGCCCCCAGCGTGCTGTTGCCTATGGGCAGGGCCTCCAGCCAGTGGGCGGCCGGTTGCTCGTACCAGAGCCTGTGTTGCTGCGCCATTGCGCTATGGCTTGTGGAAACGAAAAATGGTGCACAACATAGTGCAAGGATGGTAAACAAACACTTTTTCATGATGATATCTTTTCTGTTGGTGATGCTTAACTTGGATTATTCATATTCTTTTCAACAACGGATTTTACGGATTACACGGATTATACAGATTATAATGGATTTCACGGATTTCTTTCATATTCGATGAGGAGAAATAAATAATCCGTGAAAATCCGTGAAATCAGTTTTAATCCGTTGTTTTTCCATATTGCCGTGAATAATGTAGGTTAATAAGGGAAGAATAACAGCCTTGCGTTGTTGGCCATGATGTCGATGACGGATGCGATGTCGGCCACGTCGACGGTTCCGTCATGGTTCACGTCGGCATCCTCCTCATTTGTGTCACTGCCAGCCATAACGCTAATGATGGCGGAGATGTCGGCCACGTCGACGGCACCGTCGCCGTTTACGTCGCCTTCTGTTTTTACGGTCTCCCGCGTGTAGTCGTCGTTGTTCGTGAGGTACATGTCGTCCACCACGATGGTCTTGCTGCCTGTTCCCCAGAAGGAAACGATGCGTATGTTCTTAGTGTCGAGCGCCTTGCCTTTCTTGTCACCGTCACTGGTGTACTTGGCCGTCGAGAGGTCGAGCACGATTTGCTTTTTTGAGCCGAAGTCTGGTGTGCTGCAGCATGGGCTCCAGATGCTGTTATCGGTGAAGATGTTCAGGTGGCTGTCGCTGCTCGTGCTCTTGAGGTTGATGACCAGGTATTTGTAGGCCGACATGTCGGCCCCGTCGTTGTACTGCCAGCCCATCTGTCCCCACTGTCCGGGCTTGAAGGTGTGGGTACTCTCGGTGTAGGTGCCGTTGCCGTAGAAGTCGGTCTTGATGTACTGTGCGGAGAAGGGGAAGAAGGTGGAGCGTACGGTGAACTTGGCGGTGAGCTCGTTGCCCTTCGGATCGGTATAGTAGACACGCACGTTGGCGATTCCGTCACCGAGGCCGAAGATGCGGCTGTTGCGGATTTCGATGGCGTTGCCGTTGGCCTGGTAGCGTGCCTGCGAGGCTACGTTCTCCGTGCGGCCGTCGCGGAAGGTGGCGGTGACGTCGAGCTGCGTGCTGTTACCCACCATCACCTCGATGTCGTCCTCGGCCACGTTGAGCGTCTCGGCGGTGAGCATGTCCTCCGGATAGCCCTCGAACGCTTCGGGATAGAACATCGACTCCTCGAAGGTGTCCTCGGTGGTGAACCAGTCGAAGTCGGCGTAGCCTGTCTCTGTGTTCTCTGTACCCTCTGTGCCCTCTGTGCTTACTGTGCCCGTTGAGTTATAGCAGAACAGGCCGAAGCGGGCACCCACGAAGACGCTGAGGTTGAAGCCGAGCGTCGTGTTCTGGCCGATGGACTTCCAGGTTTCGTTGTCTGTCGAATAGTAGAAGGTCGTCTGGCTGTTGCTGTAGTTCACGGTGGCGCGCAGGTATATCACGTCGCCCACTTCCTTCCTCACCGCTTTCTCTGTCGGCTGGGTATTGGTATCGGAAGACACGATGTCCTGGCGCCAAAGGAGCCTTTTCTTGCCATTCTTCACCTCGACGCACACGAAGGCGTAGGGATCCTGGAAGATGCAGATGCCGGCGCGGTCACCCTCCTGCAGGTGGCTCACGTCAATCTTCACCGTGCCCTTGATGGGGGTGTTCTGCTTGCTGTGGATGACGGGTATGCGCTGGGTGAGCATGTTTCGCGCCTGCTTCAGCGGGGCGGGCGACGTGCTGACACCGTCGGCGGGAAGGGCCTTCAAGCGCAGCCATCCCGGACGCTCGAAGAGGGTCCAGCCGCTGTCATCGGGGTTATGGTTCCACTCCCACTGCATCTCCAGGGGATACGTGCGGAAGGGGTCGTTCGTGGGCAGGGCTTTCCGCTCGTAGGTCGCGCCTACGTTGGGCTTCGTGCAGGTGGTGACGGGCACACCGTCGTTGCCCACGATGGGCCAGTCGTCCACCCACGTCACGGGCTGCAGGTTGGGCATTCGGCCCAGCGCTCCTTTGTCTTCCTGAAGGATAGACCACCACTCGCCCTCCGTCGTGTCGAAGAGCGCGCCCTGGTGCACGGTGTTCACCTGACCGTTGATGGTCTTCTCTAGGAGCATCTTCTCCTCGTAGGGACCGAAGATGTTCTTCGAGCGGAACACGGCCTGGCCAGAGGGCCAGCCGCCGTAGGTGGCATAGATGTAGTAGTAGTCGCCAATCTTATAGAGGTGGCAGCCCTCCAGGCCGCTCTTGTCGCTGATGACGCGCTTCTCCTGTTTGAAGTTGAAATTTTCGTCGAGCTCGCACATCTGGATGTTGCCTATGCCGCAGGCCACGTACACTTTCCCGTTGTCGAACAACATGCCCGGGTCGTAGTAGATGCGCGACAGCTTCTTCATCTCCCACTCCCCCTCGGGATCGCTGGCGGTGAGCAGGAATCCGCCCGCGTCGTTGCCATTAATGAGGATATGGAACTTCCCGTTGTGATATTTCATCGAGCAGGCCCACATGCCCGAGGCGTAGGCGCTCTGCCCGTTGAGGAGCGAATAGCGGTCGGAGGCCGAGAGCTGTTTCAAGGGGTGGGCGCAGTACTCCCAGTTCACCAGGTCCTTTGACTTGATGATGGTCGCGCCGGGGAAGTGCACCATCGTCGTGGACACCAGGTAGAACGTGTCGCCGACGCGGATGACGTCAGGGTCTGGGAAGTCGGAGAAGACCACGGGGTTCTGGAACTTGCCGTTACCCAGGTCGCTGATGGACTGGTTCTTGAACGCGGGTGTATCGGTGTCCTCGGCGACCATACCGGGCCCTGGCAACAGCATGAGGGCGGCGAAAAGTGCCGTCAGTTTCTTGCAATTCTGTGATGTGTGATTTGTCATAGCCATTAAAATTGGCGCAAAATTACGGATTATTTCCGACAGTTGGTTTTCTTTTCGTCTCATTGTGTTGATTTTTCATCGCTAACTGTGTGCCGTTTCGGAAAAACTGTGTACCTTTGCACCCTAAATTATGGAACTGAACCTTCCTCCCTTCGACATTCGTCTACGCGACAGTGGTGGCCATCGGCAGGTGCTCGACGTGCTGCGCCGCCGCTATGTGGCCCTCACTCCCGAGGAGTGGGTGCGCCAGCATTTCGTGCATTTCCTCATCGAGCATAAGGGCTATCCCAAGGGACTGCTGGCCAACGAGGTGGAGCTGCGTGTTGGAGAGAAACGGCTGCGCTGCGACACATTATTATATAATAAGGCCATGCAGCCGCAGATGATTGTGGAGTACAAGGCTCCCGACATCAGCATCACCCAGCGGGTCTTCGACCAGATCTCGGTCTACAACCTCCTGCTCCACGTGGACTACCTCATCGTCTCTAATGGTCGCCAGCACTACTGCTGCCGCATGGACTACGAGCGACAAGCCTACACTTTCCTGCACGATATCCCCGACTACGACCAATTGTAGGTCATAAGGGCGTATCAAATATGCTACGCGTTCGAATAATTCGTTACTTTTAACGCACGAGTTGCATGCTATTTCAAAATATATGCGTACCTTTGCAGCCGATTATTTAATTCACAATAGGATGGTTACCATTAAGAAAAGAATTCTTATAGTAAAAGCGGCGATGACACTGATCTTCGCTGCGGTTTGCATGAGCACCTGGGCCGATGAAGTGACAGAGGAACAGGCACTGGAACAGGCACAGCAGTTTGTGTCGAGCCACAACACCAGGAAATCGGCCCCGACCGTGAAGTCGGCGGGCCAGGTGAGCGGCCTCTATGTGTTCAACGTGAGCAACGGCGGTTTCGTCATCGTCTCGAACGACGACCAGACCGTGCCCATCCTCGGCTTTGGCGACAGCGGCAACATCGACCCCGACGACCTGCCCGACAATATGCGTGCCTGGCTGCAGGGCTATGCCGACCAGATAGCCTGGCTACAGAGCAATGGGAGTGTAGGGAATGATGGGAATGACGAGAGTAATAGGTCACGGGCTCCGCTTCGCACTACTAAGTCGGCCATCGGGCCGCTCGTCCAGACAAACTGGAACCAGAGCAGGCCGTACTACGACCTGTGTCCGGAGATAGATGGGGAGCATGCGGTGACGGGCTGCGTGGCCACCACCGTGGCACAGCTGATGTATTATCACTATGCCCACAATCATTTCTCTGCCGAAAGCACGGCCCTGTCTGGCTACACCACCTCGACGAAGAACAAGAAGAAGGAAGCCATCAGCCTGGACGTCGGCGGCCTCGATGCCACCACCTTCGAGTGGGATAAGATGATAGCCAACTATACGCCCATTAACCCGGAAACCGGCAAACGCTATCTCGCCGGTACGACGGAGCAGCAACAGGCCGTGGCCACGCTGATGCTCTACTGCGGCACGGCGCTGCAGATGATGTATGGCCTTAGTGCTAACGGCGGCTCCTCAGCCTACAGCGAGGCCATCCCCTACGCGCTGAAGACCTGCTTCGGCTACGACGGCGGCGTCCGGCACTGCTACCGCAAGAACTACAGCTACATGGCGTGGATGGATCTCATCTACAGCGAGCTGGAGGCTGACAGGCCCGTGGCCCTCGGTGGCCAGAGTACCGGCGGCGGCCACTCGTTCATCTGCGACGGCTACGAGTACAGAGACGATGCCGACTACTTCCACATCAACTGGGGATGGGCCGGCAGCAGCGACGGATACTTCCAACTCTCGGTGCTACAGCCATGGGAGCAGGGCATAGGCGGCTCGTCAACCCTCGATGGTTTCAGCTTCGGACAGGATGCCGTTATCGGCATACAAAAGCCTGTCGAAGGCAATGCGGACTACTGCCTCTCGTTGGAAGGGCTGCGACTGGGTGGCTCTCCCGACGGATTCAGCACTAGCAAGACGTTCACCCGCGACAACGCGACGGATGACTTCACCGGTATCAGCATCTACTACGACGTGTGGAACTACAACTATGGCAGCAATGCATACGACGTAGCCGTGCAATTAGTAGACAGCAACGGCGACATAGTGCTGACATTTGGTGGCCAGGAGAACCAGACGAAGGAATGGAACGAAAACATTAGTGCCACCCTCACTGACCTCAGCATCCCAAGCACAGTGGGTGACGGCACCAATTATATTACAGTGGGTGACGGCACCTATTATATCAAGGTGATGAGCAAACTCCACAGCGAGACAGCCTGGCAGGAGTGCTTCGACGGCGATGCCTACAAGCTGACCGCCATCATCAGTGGCAATGAACTCACCATTAACGTGCCCATCCCGGCCAACGTCATCCCCGCAAGCGTCACATTCGCCGTCAGCGACGAATTCTATGCCGGCGTTGAGCAGACGGTGACCGCCACCGTCACTGGCGGCACGGGCGGCTATTCGGGCGACATCGTGCTACGCGTCAACGGCACTGCCGTCATGGGGCAGATTGCACATATCCCAGCGAACGAGAGCGTACCGCTGACCTTCTCCTACATCCCCTCGGATTTAGGCAACAACGAGCTCACCCTCTGGACGCATCGGAGCGGCGGCTCACGGATAGGAGACCCTGAGACCGTGACCATCAGCACCCTCGTCATTGATGACAACGGTTCAAACAACACCAGTCTTATAGAAAAGAACGACAAGCTTACCGGAAATGTCAAACTGGCCGGGCGCACGCTCTACAAGGACGGCAAATGGAATACGCTGTGCCTACCGTTCTCTCTGACCGCCGAACAGATTACTGCCAGCCCCTTGGCAGGAGCCACAATCATGACACTCGACGTAACGAGTAAGGAAGAGAACAGCACGATATATAAGACCCGCTTTGACAGCGACGGCACGCTCTACCTGAACTTCACTACCGTCACCGCCATCACCGCCGGTACGCCATATATCATCAAGTGGGGTAATGGAGACAACATCACCGAGCCCGTGTTCAACGGCATCACCCTCAGTAAAGATTTCAACGACTTAAAAAGCGGCGACGGCAAGGTCCAGTTCCTGGGGCGCTACTCTGCCAGAAAGTATACAAAAAAGGAAGAGAGCACCCTCCTACTGGGCGGTAACAATACCCTCTATTATCCGCAGCCCGACCTTACTGACACTGAGGATCCGAAATATCCCATTGTCGGTGCCTGCCGCGCATTCTTTGAAATCAGTAACGCTCCAGCCGTCCGTGCCTTCAGCCTCATCTTTGGCGACGGCTCTTCGGAAACTGGCATCGAGTCCCTCTCTGCGGACTCCAAGGACTGGAAAGACGGTGCCGATGCCTGGTACTCCTTGGACGGCGTTCGCCTGAGCGGCAAGCCCACGCAGCGCGGCATCTACATCAACAATGGCCGCAAGGTGATTTATTAATATCTGGAGATGTTGTTAATCTTTTGATGCTTACTGATTTGCAGATTGGTTTTGGGGAAATACTCGGCCAGGAGATTATAGAGGTCGGGGTCGAAATCCTGTAATTCCTCACGGGTGTTACACCAGTTATGCTTGCCGTCGGTATGGTCCATTTCGGCATTCACGTTGAACCAGTCCTGGACGGCCTCAGCAAAATACTCCATCACCTCCGTTTCGCGGTAGGTGTTGGCTAGTATGCCCTTGGCCTTGGCGTTCTCAAAGCACTGCTCCAGTCGCTTGTTGAAGTCGGGCACGGCCAGCGTCAGGCCTATGAGATGAATGGAGTGGGCAAACTCATGGATGAGGATGTCCTCGGCATGGTACTTGTCAATCTGGTAGGCCAGCACGTTTTCTTCGGCACATGAGGTCAACGGTATCTCCAGGGTGCCTTCCAATCCACGCGCCCGCACGTCCCAGTTCAGTGCCGTGTCGTTAATCAGGTAGTGGTGCTCGGGAATATCCGTCGTACCTTCATAGCGGGCCATGATGGCCACACGGGTACCACGGTTCACCATCGAGTCGAGTACGGCCTCTGGCAGCATCTTTGTCATAGCATAAAGCGTGCGGTGGGCAGCCACGAAAGCCGAGTCGGGCACGCGCCACGAGGAAATGAGGGGAATGCCATTGACATCCACATATTTCTTGTAGAATGGGTCAAGGTGCAAGGAGTCTGGCGGCGTGGTTACGATGCACTCGGGGATGTCCAGCGTTTCAGTTTCCACAACGTCTTGTTGTTGTGTCTGTTTGCAGCTTGTCAGGCCCATCAGGACCAATGACAGCGAAAGAATGGTCTTTGTTCTCATATTTGGTAACTGTTGAAGGTTTATATTGGTACTTACGACGGTGCAAAGGTACGAATTATTAAGAAAAGATGAAGGAAAGGAAAGTTAAGTAAGGTGAAAACTTTTCTGCTTTCAGATTATTTTACTACCTTTGCACCCTGTTCTAACCAAAATACTAATTCTATATTATGAAATCCTTCAACGACAAGAACTTCGTCCTGGAGACCGAGGTGGCTCAGGACTTGTACCACAACCATGCGGCCAAGATGCCCATCATCGACTACCACTGCCATCTGATTCCTGAGATGGTGGCCTGTGACCACCGCTTCAAGAGCATCACCGAGCTGTGGCTCGGCGGCGACCACTACAAGTGGCGTGCCATGAGGACCAACGGTGTCGATGAGCGTTACTGCACCGGCAAGGACACCACCGACTGGGAGAAGTTCGAGAAGTGGGCAGAGACCGTCCCCTATACCCTGCGCAACCCCCTCTACCACTGGACACACTTGGAACTGAAGACCGCCTTCGGCATCGAGAAGCTGCTGTCGCCCAAGACCGCCCGCGAAATCTTCGACGAGTGCAACGAGAAGCTCGCCAAGCCCGAGTTCTCGGCCCGTGGACTGATGAAGCACTACCATGTGGAGTGTGTCTGCACCACCGACGACCCCGTCGACGACCTGCACAACCACATTGAGTATGCCAAGGCAAAGGCCAAGGAAGACCCGATGATGATTCCCGCCTGGCGTCCCGACAAGGCCATGAACATCGAGAAGCCCGAGTTCCCGAAGTATGTGGAGCAGTTGGCACAGGTCAGCGGCGTGAGCATCTCGAAGTTCGCCGACATGGTCGATGCCCTGCAGAAGCGTCACGACTTCTTCCAGAGCCAGGGCTGCAAGCTCTCCGACCACGGCATCGAGGAGTTCTACGACGAGGAGTACACCGACTCGCAGATAGAGACCATCTTCGAGAAGGCCATGCGTGGCCAGCAGCTCTCGCAGAACGAGATTCGCCAGTACAAGAACTGCTTCCTCAGCGTCATGGCCGAGATGGATGCCGACAGCGACTGGACACAGCAGTTCCACTACGGCGCCATCCGCGACAACAATACCGCCATGTACAACCAGCTCGGCCCCGACACGGGCTTCGACAGCATTGGTGAGTTCAACACCGCCCGCGCCATGAGTACCTTCCTCAACAAGCTGAACATGAAGGGCAAGCTCACACGTACCATATTATATACGTTGAACCCCTGCGCCAACGAGGTCATCGCCACCATGCTCGGCAACTTCCAGGGCGGCGAGCCAGGTAAGATACAGTTCGGCTCCGGCTGGTGGTTCAACGACCAGATGGACGGCATGATTAAGCAGATGAACGCCCTCTCCGTGCTCGGCCTGCTCTCACGCTTCGTGGGTATGCTCACCGACAGCCGCTCGTTCCTCAGCTATCCGCGCCACGAGTACTTCCGCCGCATTCTCTGCAACCTCCTGGGCAACGATGTTGAAAAGGGCCTCCTGCCCGATGACCGCGAACTGCTTGGACGCATGGTGGAGGACATCTCCTACAATAACGCCCGCCGCTACTTCAAGTTTTATTAAGCAAGCACTGGAAATACGGAAGGAGACGTCCGCGCTCCCAGACAAAGACTAGTCTTCGGCTAAATCTCACAGAAACAAGAGATTTAGCCGAATTTCTTGATATGCCTACTGCCATTATGGAAGGTTTTTTGGAATTTCCCTTGCCGAATCAAAAAAAATGATTACCTTTGCAGCCGTTATTGATTCTAGAATGAAGAAACTTCTTGTCCTGGCGGCTGGACCGCTACAGGCACCCGTCATAAAAAGAGCCCGTGAGATGGGCATATATGTTGTTGCAGCCGATGCCAACCCTAAGGCGGTGGGGCTTAAGTTTGCTAATAAGGCCGTGGTGACCGACATCTGCTCGGAGGAGGGTATGTTGGCCATCGCTCGCCAAGAGCAGATAAATGGTATGTTACACCCCTGCACTGAGGTTGCGATGAATGTGCTGGGGCGTATTAACGACGAGCTGGGGCTGAACGGCATCAGCCGTGACACTGCCCTCCGAGCCACGAACAAATATCTCATGCGCGAGGCCTTTGCTCAGGGAGGTGCCCCGAACCCTCGCT
>Ga0310696_10002129_pt1 | contig 26887 bp, 22 predicted proteins | sample AusTroGonzalo_MG_4_FD_203885 | JGI IMG/M metagenome (GOLD analysis project Ga0310696, IMG submission 203885) | Bovine rumen microbial communities from tropical cattle in Woodstock, Queensland, Australia - Gonzalo_02 (v2) (version 2) | ecosystem: Host-associated > Mammals > Digestive system >...
AGGAGATTATCCCCTATCTGCCTAAGGAGTGCATCATCAGCGACATTGCCTCCGTGAAGACCGGCATGAAGGAGTTCTACGAGCAGACGGGCATGCGCTACGTCTCCACGCACCCCATGTTCGGACCTACCTTCGCCAACCTGCAGCAGCTCTCCGAGGAGAACGCCATCATCATCAGCGAGGGCGACTACATGGGCCGCATCTTCTTCAAGGACCTCTACCAGAAGCTGGGACTCAACATCTACGAGTACACCTTCGAGGAACACGACCGCACGGTGGCCTACTCGCTGAGTATCCCCTTCGTCTCCACCTTCGTCTTCGCTGCCGTCATGAAGCATCAGGACGCGCCGGGCACCACCTTCAAGCGCCACATGCGCATTGCCAAGGGCGTGCTCAACGAGGACGACTACCTGTTGCAGGAAATCCTCTTCAACCCCTATACCCACGACCAGGTGGCACAGATTCGCACCGAGCTCAAGGAGCTCCTCGAGATTATCGACCAGAAGGATGCCGAGGGCATGAAGGGTTATCTCACGAAGATTCGCAATAATGTCAAGCGCGACATCGAGATTAAGAGTTGAAGCGTTGAAGTATCACCTCGTCGCTTTCGTCGTGGTGTCTATCTGGGGCAGCACCTTCGTCTTTACGAAGATGCTGCTTCTTGCTGGTCTGACGCCGGCACAGATCTTCATGCTGCGCTTCATCGTTGCCTACGTCCTGCTGCTGGGCTACGAGCTGCTCCTGAAGCGTTCCTCCTTCCGTCTTTTCACGTCCTCCTGGCGCGACGAGCTGCTCATGGTGGCCATCGGCCTCACGGGCGGTTCCCTGTATTTCCTCACCGAGAACTCGGCGATGAACTACACCACGACCACCAACACGTCGCTCATCGTCAGCCTCTCGCCCCTCGTGGCCACAGCCCTCATCTCCATTTTCTATAAGTCGCAGCGTCTCAGCCGCGTGCAGCTCGTGGGCACGCTCATGGCTGCGCTGGGCGTCATCATCGTGGTGCTGAACGGCCGCTTCGTGCTCCACCTCTCGCCCTTGGGCGACTCGCTGGCCTTCGGAGCAGCCCTCTGCTGGGGCTTCTATTCGCTCCTCATGGTGCGTGCCACGGCCCGCTACTCCACCGTCTTCATCACGCGCAAGGTCTTTATCTACGGCCTGCTCACGATGATTCCCTACTTCCTCCTTCATCCTGCTGAGGCCAGCATCTTCAGCCTCTCTGCCGACGCCCCGTTGTCCATTGTCAATTGTCCGTTGTCAGTTGTCTACAACCTTCTCTTCCTCGGCTGCGTGGCGTCCATGCTCTGCTTCCTGGCGTGGAACTGGGTGCTGAAGAAGCTGGGAGCCGTCGTAGCCACCAACTACGTCTACTTCAACCCCGTCACCACCATCATCTTTGCCTGGGCCATACTGTCCGAGCAGATTACCCTCTACTTCCTTCTCGGCACGCTGCTCATCCTCGTCGGCATGTATCTTGCCGACCGCAGGCACTAATGCAGCCCGTCGAGCCAGCAGAGGAATGCCACCAGCGACGCGTTCCAGTTGATGGCAATCTCGTTCGATGCGTACGACTCCATCACGTCCATGTACGACTCGTCGGCCACGCTCGAGCTGTAGTCTACCGTCATGTCCTTCCTGTCCTGCTGTCCCGGGTTCGGTCCTCCCACCAGCATTCCCGGGAAGGGAGCCTCCACGCCGTCGGCCTCCGATATGCGGTGATGCGGGTGCTGGGGGCTCTTGTCGCCGAATCCCGTCACGTAGCAGTAGCCCGTGGCGTTGCGCCCCATCAGGTAGTCGGCGTTCTGCAGCGCGTAGCGACGGTATCTGCTCGTCGGCGCCCCGTTGTCGTAGCTCAGCATCTCGTCGGCGTAGAGCATTGCCAGCGCCTGACAGCAGCATTTCTCGGCCAGACAGCCCCAGCCGAAGTCCTGCGGCCGGTTGCCGTAGGGAGCCTGGAAGCTCGACGTCGCCACATCCTTCACTGCGTTGTCACAGTATTGGTATAGCTGCTCCAGCATGTCGGCAGCCAGCTTGCGCTCACTATCTGTCAAGTTTTCTGATACCTCCGGACTGGTGTGTGCCAGCGCCATCCAGCCGAAGGCCCCCAGTGCTGCCACGTTGCCCCACGAGGGCGTCGAGAACTGTCGCGGCTGGTTGGCCATAGCGTCGTCCAGATACTGCTGGCGGTGCGTTAGCCGCCACAGGGCCGTAGCTGCCCAGAACAGCTCGTCGCGAGCACTCATGTCGCCGTAGGTGCCCGTCGTCACCGCAGGGTCTTTCAGCGTGTTCTGTCGGTAGAAGGCCGTCGGGTGCTCCTTCGCCCACAGGTAGGCCCGCTCGGCAGCGGCAGCCGCCTGAGCCGCCATTCCCGGGTAGTCCGTCTGGTGCTTCTCGAAGAGCCGTGCAGCGTCGGCCATCACGGCAGCAAAGTCCAGCGAGGCCGTCACGCTCTTGGCCACCACATAGCGCGTCTGCCTGCATGCCGCCGGCATGATGAACGCCTCGAAGTCGGGCGTCGTCAGCTTGTGGTACACACCACCGTCGTAGGGGTCCTGCATGCTGAACAGCCAGCTGAGGTTGTACATCATCTCGTCCAGGAAGTCGGGCGTGGCGTTGCCGCTCTCGGGTATGTCCGTCTTCAGATTGTCAAAGTAATTCGTCATGCGCTCGTAGGCCGCCATCATCAGTCCTATGCTGAACGCCGAGTTCACCACGTACTTGTTGTAGTCGCCAGCGTCGTACCAGCCACCCGGCGAGCTGATGACCGTTCCTGCCGGTCGCAGCGGCGATGCCGCCGAGGCGTGCACCCTCACTGCCCGGTCGCTGTGGCCCTCAGGGCGGTTGTAGTCGCCCCCCATCTCGATGGGCATGCCCGAGCGTATGAGGTAGAAGAGGCGCAGCGAGGCTTTGGCGATGTCTCGATAGGGGCGCTCGGCCACGTGGAGCACACACGACGCGTCGCCCAGCGTCAGCCGGTAGTCGCCCGGTGCCGTTGCCAGCGTGCTCATGTCCACCACGTAGCGCGTCTTGCCCGACAGCGGCGACACTGCCGTCCTCACGCTCTTGGCCTTCAGCGACTTGCCGTCGGGCGTCATCAGGCGCAGCTGGCCGCGAGGGTCGGCACCCTCCACCACCACCACCTTCTCCTGTCCGGCGTAGCAGCCCACCTGGTTGCGTCGCAGTTGCACACCCTCCTCAGCCTGTGCAGCCGCCACGGAGCAGCATGCCAGCACCACGCCGACGAGCCTTCTGCCCGTCGTCGTCAGAGTCCCCTTTCCCGTCAAGAATCTTCCGTTCATAGTCCTTAGTTATTGTTGTCGATGTTTACGGTTGCAGTATATGCCTGCAAAGATATACAATTTCCGTCAAATATACGCCGATACTCAAAAAAAATGCTTACTTTTGCACCACCAATCATCAAAACGCACCAACATGTTACAGTTAGAGCAACTGACACGCGCCGTCTGCCAGATAGCCCGCGAGGCCGGCGCCTACATCCGCAGCGAGCGACTCCGCTTCAGCAGCGAGCGCATAGAGCGCAAGCACGCCCACGACTACGTGTCCTACGTCGACAAAGGCTCCGAGCAGCTCATCGTCAGCGCCCTCCGCCAGCTACTGCCCGAGGCCGGCTTCGTCACCGAGGAAGGCACCACGAAGATGTCTGATGCCTCACCTCTAGCTTCTCACCTCTCACCTCTCACTTATGACCTCACTTGGGTCATCGACCCCCTCGACGGCACCACCAACTTCATCCACCAGTACGCCCCCTACGCCGTGAGCATCGCCCTGCTGCAGGGCACCACCGTCCTCTTGGGCGTCGTCTACGAAGTCTGTGCCGACGAGTGCTACTACGCCTGGCAGGGTGGGGGAGCCTATGTTGAGTTAAAAGTTAAAAGTGAAGAGTTCTCGCCTTGCGAGCGACCAGAGGTCGAGCGAAGAGTTGAGCCCCTTCACGTCAGCACCAGCGCCATCGACGACGCCCTGCTCTGCCTGCAGCTGCCCTATAACAGCGAGGCTTACAAGCCCGTGGTGCGCCACCTCATCGACACCTTCTACGGCCGTGCCGCCAGCATCCGCATGATAGGCTCAGCCGCTATGGCCCTCTGCTACGTTGCTGCCGGACGCCTCGACGGCTATGCCGAGCAGTACCTCGGCCGCTGGGACTACATGGCTGGCAGCCGCATCGTCCTCGAGGCCGGTGGCATCGTCAGCGACTACAGCGGCTCAGCCGACTACACCCGTGGCAACAGCGTCGTAGCCGCCAACAGCCACGTCCACCGCGAACTGTTAGAAGCCATAATCCAAAAAATAAAACCTCAAAATAACGTTTAATCATGAAAAAAATATTACTATTGTTTCTGTGTGTTGTGAGCAGTCAGTTGCTCACGGCAAAGACGGTTGGTCCGCTCATTCAGACGCAGTGGAACCAGACGCCTCCCTACAACCAGATGATTCCTGAGAAAGACGGACAGCATTGTGTGGCCAGCTGTGGTGCTGCCGCTATGGCTCAGATCTGTTACTATCACCGATGGCCCGAGCATGGTATGGGCGAGGGTAGCTGGTCGTTGGGCGACGAGTCGCACAGGGTGGACCTGACGCCTGACTACTACGACTACGACAAGATGCTGCTGACCTACGACGACAACAGCAGCCAGGAGGCCATCGACGCTGTGGCTCTGCTGATACGCGACGTCGCCTTCCTTGGTGCCAGCTTCGGACTGTACGATTCCTATAGTCCCTCGCCTCAGGGACTGGCAGAAGCCTTCGGCTACGACAGGAGCATCAAGCACCTTGACCGCTCGCGCTGTTCACTGGATGACTTCGTGGGTATCATCCGCAGTGAGCTCGATGCCGGGCGTCCTGTGCTCCTTGATGGCAGCAACGGTCTGGAAGGTCACATGTTCATCTGCGACGGCTATAACGACGAGAACGACACCTTCCACTTCAATTACGGCTGGGGTGGCCTGCACGACGGGTGGTCCAGTCTCGAGGACTGTCTCTTCCCCGTCAGTATGGCCATTAACTACGACATCAAGAAGGACGAGGGCGGCACCCCCGGCTTCACGCTGGGCTGCTCGCGCGACTTCAAGTGGCTCGAGGGCAACAAGCTCTACTGCAACGTCCTCTTCTACTGTCTGGCGCCCTGGTACATGCAGCTGCAGATGGCTTTGGCCGTTGAGAACACCCAGACGCACGAGGTGCAGTACTTCTGCCACTACGACCGTGAGTGGGGCTCCGACGAGCTCATGGAGTTTACATGGGAACTCGATGCCGAGCTGGCCGATGGCAGCTATACGCTCTACCCCGTAGGCCGCGACATGAAGAACAATGGCCCGTGGCAGCGCTGCTACTTCCGCGACCTCTGTCAGACGGAGGTGTCGCTGACGGTGCAGGACGGCGTGAAGACCTTTGCCAACGAGAACCTGAGTCAAGTAGTGCGCGATGGCGTCATCGAGATAGCCGGTCTCTGCTATGAGCTCGACGAGACGGTAGGCACCGCCACACTGACCTATCGCAACGACAAGTTCGACAGCTATAGCGGTGATATCGTGGTGCCTGAGAGCATCACTGCAGGCGACAAGACCTACCGCGTGACCGCCATTGGCGAACGTGCTTTCCTGGATTGTAAGTCGCTGGGCAATGTCGTTATCGGCAAGAACGTCGTGGAGATTGGCTGGGGTGCCTTTAGCAACGCCATTGCCAACAAGGTCACCTTTGCCGAGGGTTCACAACTGAAGCACGTCGGCGATTTCGCCTTCTACGTGGTACACATGCAGGAGGTAGTCCTGCCCGAGGGTCTCGAGAGGCTGGGCAGCTCCGCCTTTGGCAACGCCCACGTGGGGTGCCTCACCATTCCCTCGACCATTACCCGCTGGGATAGCGCCTGTCTCCAGACGATAGAGCTGAAGAGCGTCCGCGTCAACAGCGCCACACCCTTTGCCATTGATCGCTGCTTCCGCTACTTCCGTGAAGGACAGGACTTCTGCGATCACTTCGAGAAAGACTGGGACCCCTATGCTGTCAGCGTGACGACACTCTACGTCCCTGCAGGCGCCAAGGCCGCCTACGAGCAGGCTGACGTATGGAAGGAGTTCGGCTTCATCCTGGAGCCCGGCGACGACGACAGCTACATGGATGCCCTCATTCACGACTGTGTCGAGCTCGACGGCATCGCCTACCAGATCAACGGCACCAAGGGCATCGCCAGTGCCCGTATGGTCAAGAACACAGCCCTGAAGGACATTGTCCTCAAGAACACCATTACCCTGGGTGGTAAGACGCTGACCGTTGCCCACATCGGCAACCAGTGTTTCAATTTCGATACCTATAACAGCATCGTCATCCCTGCCAGTGTTGAAGTTCTTGGCAGTCAGGCTCTTAACGTGTGCACTGTAGGCACCCTCACCTTCGAGGAAGGCTCACAGCTGAAGACCATCGAGGACGACGCCATGAACGGCCTGACCATCATGTCGCCCGTGGTACTGCCCGAGGGTCTCGAGACGTTTGGCCACGCCTCTCTCAAACTGGCCGACCTCACCATCCCCGCCACTGTCACGACGATAGGAGGTGACTTCTGTTTCGACGGTAGCATGCTGAGACACGTCCGCGTGTCGTGGGCCACGCCCCCCGTCGTTCCTAATCTGTTCGATGAGTCGCAGTTCATGTATGGCAACAGCCTCGACCGCGCCACCCTCCACGTGCCCGTCGGCACCCGCGAACTCTACGCCCAAGCTGAGGGTTGGAAGCTCTTTCCCAATATCGTCGAGGGTAACGAAGACACCGCCATCGGAGCTATCTCCGCAGGCTGTCAACCATCAGTTGTCTATACCCTCGACGGTCGTCGTGTCAGAGTCAGCAGTGCCTCGCAGCTGCCTCGTGGCATCTACGTCATTGGTGGTCAGAAAGTGGTGAAATAACAGCCCTCAGAATGCGCACATCATAGACCGGTCGGTCGTCGTCATCGCGCATCTTCCGACTGATGCGGTTCACCACGTCCATTCCCTCCGTCACCTCGCCAAACACGGTATATCCGCCGTCCAGATGAGGTGTGCCCCGCTTACGGGTGACGATGTAGAACTGGCTGGCGCTCGACAGCTTCTGGGGGTTCACATCGTCACCCTCGCGTGCTGCAGCCACAGAGCCGTACTTATGATGAATCTCCGGCACAATCTCGGGCTCGAGCTTGTAGGGCAGGTCCCCACCACCCAGCAGCGTGCCCGGCTCCGCATGGCGGCTGTCGGGGTCGCCCGCCTGAATCATGAAGTCAGGAATGACGCGGTGGAACAGCAGCGAGTCGTAGAAGTGTTCACTCACCAGCTTCAGGAAGTTGTCGCGGTGGCGTGGCGTCTCGTTATACAACTGAATACGAATGTTCCCTTCAGTGGTCTCCAGCAGTACCTCCGCCCGCTGGCTGTTGTCCTGTGCCTTGGTGCCCATCATGGCCGTCAGACAGCATAGTATCATTATTATTCTTCTCATAATGTTGGCAAAGTTACTGCTTTTTCGCGAGGCATGCAAAAAATTCGCCAGAAAACCGCCTTTTTTGACCCCTATTTTTCGCCTTGATTTTGCAAATAATTATCAATTGTCCATTGTAAATTAGGCGCCGCCTGGCGAGTGCCAGGGGCCGCCTAATTTACAATACCCGTGCCCTGGCAAAAATTAGGCGAGGGGTATTGATTAGGCTTTATGCGCCTCTCCTCTGTAAGACTCGATTCTTACTTTCTTACTTCTTACTTTCTTACTTTAAGGTGGTTTCAAAAAATCACGAGCGAAATATAAGGTTATATATATATTGTAATATATATATAACCTTTAATAATAATATCAGTATAAATACTATTCTGTCTCTATTTCTCTTTCCTCATAGTCGTTTCCCCTCTCGGAACAAAAAATAATGGCTTAAAGTAAGAAGTAAGAAAGTAAGAACGTAAGAAAAACAGAGATAAATTTTGGGGCTGTTAGAAATATATTTCCTAATCTTTTCGTCAATTACTTCCGCTTGAGCTCAAATAGGTTGGGCAGTTTCTGCCACTTGCCATTCTTGGGCACTTTAAGGGTGCTGCCCTCAAGGTGTCGAAACTCGTAGGTGGAGTCGTTGAGCTGCGTGAGGCGGGCGGTGAAGTCCTCGCTACCATAGTCGTTGATGAAGGACACTTCGGCGGTCTTGTCGTTCTTGAGCTTGGCCGAGGTGATGACCCAGCAGAAGGAGTTGCGCTCCTTGCCGAGGTATCCGGGCAGCTGACCGTAGAGCTCCTGACCGGGTACGGTGATGTCCTGATCGTAGAAATTTATTTGCATAAATATCTCGAACTGCTTGTTGACGAGGTGGGCACGGAAGGGCTTGTGCTCCTTTTGTGCATAGAGTGTCGCGGTGAGCAGACTGACGGCTATGATGGTAAAAAGTCTTTTCATTCTGATGTGTTTGACGGCGGCAAAGGTACTAAATATAAATCAATAAATCGCTGATTTTTAAAAAAATATAAGAGAAAAAATGCTGTGTTTTAGGATTTTTTAATTATCTTTGTAGCCGTTATATTTATAATAATGATGAAAAAAGAGCAATTGTCGCCTGATTATATCTTTGAGTCGAGCTGGGAGGTATGTAATAAGGTAGGTGGTATTTACACCGTGCTTTCCACCCGTGCAAAGACGCTTCAGGACAGGATGAAGGATAGAATCATCTTTATCGGTCCTGACTGCTGGAAGGAGAAGGAATGCCCCTATTTCAAGGAGGATAAGGCTCTGCTGGCTGAGTGGCAGTGGGCTGCCAAGGAGCAAGGACTGAAGGTGCGCGTGGGTCGCTGGACGATTCCCGGCGAGCCGGTGGCTGTCCTTGTGGACTTTACACCTTATTTTGAGAAGAAAAACGAACTGTATGGCTGGCTGTGGGAGCACTACGGTGTGGACTCGCTGCATGCCTACGGTGACTACGACGAGGCTTCGATGTTCTCGTATGCCGCTGCGCTGGTGGTGGAAAGCCTGTATCAGTTCATAGTTCATAATGTAGAGTGCATGGTTAAGGGTGCAGGAAACCTCAAGGTGGTTTACCACGCCAACGAGTGGATGTGCGGTCTCGGTGCGCTGTATATCAACAACAAGGTGCCGCAGATAGGTACCATCTTCACGACTCACGCTACGAGCATTGGCCGCTCGATAGCCGGCAACCAGAAGCCGCTCTACGACTACCTGTTTGCCTACAACGGCGACCAGATGGCTGGTGAGCTGAACATGCAGTCGAAGCACTCGATAGAGAAGCAGACGGCGTGGCACGTGGACTGCTTCACAACGGTGAGCGACATTACGGCGAAGGAGTGTGTGGAGCTGCTGGACAAACCCGTGGACGTGGTGCTGCCCAACGGCTTCGACAACAGTTTCGTGCCGAAGGCTGCGCAGTTTACGAAGAAGCGTAAGGCGGCGCGTAAGCGTCTGCTGGACGTGGCCAACGCCCTGCTGGGTGAGCAGCTGGACGACGACACGCTGATTGTGTCGACCTCGGGCCGCTACGAGTTCCGCAACAAGGGCATCGACGTGTTTGTGGAGGCCATGAACCGCCTGTTGCGCGACAAGGATCTGAAGAAGAAGGTGCTGGCGTTTATCGAGGTGCCCGGATGGGTAGGGGAGCCGCGACAGGATTTGCAGGAAAGACTAAGCCTCACCCCTAACCCCTCCCCCGTAGGGAGGGGAACGAAGACCAAGAAAGCCTCCCCTATGGGGGGAGGTCTGGAGGGGGCTTTGGAGGTGCCGCAGGTGACGCACTGGCTGCACAACATGAGCCACGACAACGTGCTGAGCATGTTGAAATATTATGACATGCACAACCGCAAGGACGATGATGTGAAGGTGATTTTCCTGCCCTGCTATCTGGATGGCAAGGACGGTATCATGAACATGACTTACTACGACCTGGTGCTTGGCAATGACCTCTGCGTCTATCCGTCGTACTACGAGCCGTGGGGCTACACGCCGTTGGAGGCTGTTGCCTTCAAGGTGCCCTGCATTACGACCGACCTGGCTGGCTTCGGCCTCTGGGCCAATAAGGAATTGGGCCATGTGGGCGAGATTACGGACGGCGTGAAGGTGATTCACCGTACGGACTATAACTACTCGGAGGTGGCCGATGCCATCAAAGACACGGTGGCTGCGTTCTCGGCAATGACGAAGAAGCAGGTGGACGACTGCCGTAAGAAGGCCGAGCAGCTGTCGAAGAAGGCTCTGTGGAGCGAGTTCATCAAGTACTACGATGAGGCTTACGACATTGCGCTGCGGAAAGCCGAAGCAAGAGCTTTTGCAATTGACAATTCTTGCGTCCCTTTGGTGGCAAGCGACCAGAGGTCGAGCGGATAATTCAAGAATAAGTAGAAGACATTAATATACAACAATTATGAAAATTAAAGCTGATTACACGAATGCTCCTCTGTGGAAGGAACTGACAGTTAAGTCGAGTCTCCCTGAGCAACTGAAGTGTTTGGATGAGATTGCCCACAACATGTGGTGGGTATGGAACTACGAGGCACGCGACCTGTTCCGTGACCTTGACCCTGAGCTTTATCATGAAGTGAAGCACAATCCTGTGCTGCTTCTGGAGCGTCTGAGCTTTGCCCGTAAGGAGGCGATTGTCAAAGACAAGGCGCTGATGAAGCGCATCAGTAGCGTTTACAAGCTGTTCCGCGAGTATGTTGATGTGAAGCCCGATTCAAAGCGTCCTTCTGTGGCCTACTTCTGCATGGAGTACGGTATCCACTCGGCACTGAAGATCTACTCTGGTGGTCTCGGCATGTTGGCCGGTGACTATGTGAAAGAGGCTTCTGACTCTAACGTTGATATGTGTGCCGTTGGTTTCCTCTATCGTTTTGGCTACTTCACACAGAGCCTGTCGATGGACGGCCAGCAGATTGCTAACTACGAGACACAGAACTTCGGTACGCTGCCCATTGAGCGCCAGCTCGACAAGGACGGCAACCCGATGGTTGTTGATGTGCCCTACACCAACTACCAAGTGCATGCTTACGTTTGGCGCGTCAACGTCGGACGTGTGAAGCTGTATCTGCTCGATACCGACAACGAGATGAACTCCGACTTCGACCGTCCCATCACCCACGCCCTCTATGGCGGCGACTGGGAGAACCGTCTGAAGCAGGAGATTCTGCTGGGTATCGGCGGTATGCTGCTGCTGAAGAAACTCGGCATCAAGAAAGATATCTACCACTGCAACGAGGGCCACGCTGCCCTCTGCAACCTGCAGCGTCTGTGCGACTATATTGATGAGGGTCTGTCATTCAACCAGGCTTTGGAGCTGGTTCGTGCCAGCGGTCTCTACACCGTCCATACCCCTGTTCCTGCAGGCCACGACTACTTCGACGAAGGTCTGTTTGGTAAGTACATGGGCGGCTATCCCCAGAAGCTCGGTATCTCGTGGGACGAGTTCATCGGCATGGGCCGTACGAACCCCGACGACAAGGGCGAGAAGTTCTGTATGTCCACCTTCGCCTGCAACACCTGTCAGGAGGTCAACGGTGTGTCGATGCTTCACGGCTGGGTCAGCCAGAAGATGTTTGCTCCCATCTGGAAGGGCTACTTCCCCGAGGAGAACCACGTGGGCTATGTCACCAATGGCGTACACTTCCCCACCTGGTGTGCTACCGAGTGGCGTAAGGTCTATGCCAAGTACTTCGACGCCAAGCACATGAGCGACCAGTCGAACGAGGATATCTGGCACGGTATCTACAACTGCCCCGATGAGGAAATCTGGGCTACGCGCAAGGCTCTGAAGAATAAACTGTTCGAGTATATCAAGGAGCAGTTCCGCGAGACTTGGCTGAAGAACCAGGGCGATCCCTCGCGTGTGGTCAATCTGCTGGGTAAGTTCAATCCCGATGCACTGGTCATCGGCTTCTGCCGCCGCTTTGCCACCTACAAGCGTGCTCACCTGCTGTTTATGGACGAGGCTCGTCTGTCGAAGATTGTCAACGATCCCGAGCGTCCCGTCATCTTCCTCTTTGCCGGTAAGGCTCACCCCGCCGATGGTGCTGGTCAGGGACTGATTAAGAAGATCTACGAGATTAGTCAGCGTCCGGAGTTCATGGGTAAGATCATCTTCCTCGAGGACTACGACTTCCTGCTGGCCCGTCGTCTTGTCTCTGGTGTTGATATCTGGATGAACACGCCGACACGTCCGCTGGAGGCTTCCGGCACATCAGGCGAGAAGGCTGAGATGAACGGTGTCGTGAACCTCAGCGTGAAGGACGGCTGGTGGCTTGAGGGCTATCGTGAGGGTGCCGGATGGGCTCTCACCGAGAAGCGTACCTACGAGACTCAGGGCTATCAGGATCAGCTCGATGCTGCTACCATCTACGCTCTGCTGGAGAACGAGATTGTGCCCCTCTACTACAAGAAGAATAAGAAGGGCATCTCTGAGGGCTGGATTAAGGTCATTAAGAACTCCATTGCGCAGATTGCTCCTCACTACACGATGAAGCGTCAGCTCGACGACTACTATGATAAGTTCTACACGAAGCAGGCCAAGCGCTTCAAGGAGATTTCCAAGGACGACAACCGTCTGGCCAAGGAGATTGCCTTGTGGAAGGAGGCTGTGGCCGAGCGTTGGGACGGTATCCACGTTGTCAGTGCCGAGTGGGACTACCCCGCAGCAGGCATCGAGACGGGACAGAAGTACACACTGCGCTATGTCATCGACGAGCAGGGTCTCGATGATGCCGTCGGTCTGGAGAAGGTCAACGTCTACACCAACAAGGAGGGCGAGGAGAGCATCTACTCCATCGAGCCGCTGAAGATGGTGAAGAAGGACGGCAACTGCTTTACCTTCGAGGCTACGCTGGCTCCCCAGCAGGCTGGTGCCTATAAGAGCGCCGTTCGTATGTACCCGAAGAACAAGCTGCTGCCTCACCGTCAGGACTTCTCCTACGTGAAGTGGCTGGAGTTGCCTAACTATTAAGCAACAACATATACTAAAAGAAGAGACCTCTGGACGGCTGTCCGGAGGTCTCTTTCTTATTTTGTCTTGCGGCTGGCTTTTTGTTCGCGAATGGCGCGTTCCCGTTCCTCGTAGAGCTTGTTGACTTGGCGCGTGATGAGGCTGGGAGGCGTTCCGGCACTGACAAGGCAGCGGACGGTGCGCGCAATGCGCTGGTTGTAGCTGTTGGTTATATAGCTGATCTTGACCGAGTCGCTGACCTGCTGAGTGTCGGCAACGGTTCTGCCGCCAACAGCGCAGACGTGACTGCGTTCTGCAAAAATGGCAGCGATAATGAGTATCGCTGCCAGTATGCATAGGTGCTTGTTGCTCATAGTGCTCTGTTACACAATGTAGAGGTCACTGATGCTCTTGTTGTCGATGACGCGGCGGATGGCCTCGGCAAACATATCGGCAACGGAGAGCTGCTTCACCTTGGCACAGCGCTGCGTGTAAGGAATAGAGTCGGTGAAGACAATCTCCTCGAGGGCCGACTCCTGCACACGGTCGCTGGCAGGACCGCTCATGACACAGTGGCTGGCGCAGGCTCGTACGGTCTTGGCGCCGTTCTCCTTCATCAGGTCGGCTGCCTTGGTGATGGTGCCTGCTGTATCGACCATGTCGTCGATGATGACCACGTTCTTGCCTTCAACGTCGCCGATGATCTGCATCGAGGCAACGACATTGGCACGGGCGCGTGTCTTGTTGCACAGCACCAGCGGACAGCCCAGCCACTTGGCGTAGGTGTTGGCACGCTTTGAACCGCCTACGTCGGGCGATGCGATGACGAGATCTTCCAGATGGAGGCTCTTCAGGTAGGGCATGATGACACCTGAGCCATAGAGATGATCGACGGGGACGTCGAAGAATCCCTGAATCTGGTCAGCGTGCAGGTCCATCGTGATGACGCGGTTGACGCCTGCCACACTCAGCAAATCGGCAACAAGCTTGGCTCCAATGGAGACACGGGGCTTGTCCTTGCGGTCCTGACGGGCCCAGCCGAAGTAGGGGATGACGGCGTTGATGGTGCGTGCCGAAGCACGTTTTGCGGCATCAATCATGAGCAGTAGCTCCATCAGATTGTCGCTGCTGGGGAAGGTGCTCTGTACGAGGAAGACGTCGCGACCGCGGATGCTCTCCTCGTAGCTGACGGCGAACTCACCGTCACTGAACTTCGTGATTTGCAGTTGTCCCAGCGGACAGCCTAAACTCTGGCAGATTCTTTCTGCCAAATACCTCGTGGCTGTGCCCGAGAAGACCATGTATGAGTTTTCCATTGCTTATATTTGGTGTTACTATTCTCTATTGCTCTGTGTCATCCGACTGCTTTCCTGAGTTTCTCGAAGTGGGTGATAAGCTCTTTGTAGTCGAGCCCGGCCTGGATATTGAATCTGTTCCAGAGGTCGCCGCAGATGACAATGCCACCGAAGCCCAGTTCCTTGGCAATATGGACGTTGTCGAGGTTCATACCGCCCATGGCATAGACTTTCTTGTCGATGAGTCCCTGCCTTGAGGCCTCTTCCAGCTCGTCGATAGTGAGTGTCGCCTTGTCGTTCTTGTTGCTCTGGCTATCGAAGAGTGTCTTCAGGAAGACGTAGTTTGAACGTTTCTTGGCCTCCTTCAGCTCGCTGACGGCGTGGCACGTGCGGCTGATGTTGCCGCGATAGCCTTCGGGCGTCTCAGCCTGTGCTGTGTTCAAGTGGATACCGCGCAGATGGTATTCGTCCTTCAGGTAGAAGTGGTCGTGCACGGTGATTTTTCCATAGTAGTCTTCGTCCAACAGCGTTAGCAGCCGTTCGGAGTAGATAGGTTCTGCTCCCGGCTTATACAGATGTAGGTTGTCCATGCCCGCCTCGAAGAGGGTGGTCAGAATCTTGTCCTCCTCCACGAAAAACGTGGCTCTGGTCATGACAATCAGCTTCATGCGCTATTCTGTTTTCTTCTTTCTGCTGCAAAGGTACGAAAAAAAATGAGAACTGCGAACTGCGAACTGAGAATTTTTGCAGTCTTCTCTCATTTTCTTGACATCACCGTTTCTCTTCCTTCGTTGTAGCTTGTGTTACAATGTAGGCACTAAGCAGTACGAGAATAGCGGCTACAGGCTTATCCCATGTCAGACGGTCCTGTCCGATCATGATGGCTACGAACGATGCCACCATGGGCTGCAGGTTGGTGTAGATGCTCACGGTTGTGGCGCTGAGCGTCTTCATGGCAAAGGGAATGAGGAAGTAGCCCAGCACGGTGGCCAGCAGTACGATGAAGGCCATTTCCAAGGCTCCGTCCCATCCGAAGGTGTCGGCAGAGAAGAGCGCCTGCTCCGACAGTTCGGGCCATGCTATCGGTACGGTCACGATGGCAGAAATCAGGAATATCCACTTCATCTGCGTCACTGGTGTGTACTTCTGCGTCACCTTACGGGTGATAATCATATAGATGGCCCACGTCAGAACGCTCAGAATGGCCAGTCCGATGCCCAGTACATCGTTGGTGCCTGTGCCAGACCCCGACAGACCACCCATGACAACCATCAGGATGGCACCGGCAATGCCCAGCAGGACGCCCCAGAACTTGACGAGTGTGATGCGCTCGCCAATGAAGAGGGCTGCCGTCAGCATCACAGCTACAGGCGTCAGCGTGGCAATCAGCGAGAAATAGACGGGACTGGTGAAGTCGAGTGCCCAGGCTGTCAGCGTCTGCGAGATGACGAAGCCTGTGAGACCGCCCAACATGATGACTACGAGGTCGCGACGCTCTACGCGTTCGGGTTTCATAAAGCTGGCGATGAGCCAGAAGACGAGGGCTGCGCCCAAGCTGCGCATGGCCATATAGGTCATCGGCGACACCCAGTCGTCGAGTAACAGCTTTGTGATAGGTACCCCCAGGCCAAATATTGTGTTGGCCAGCAAGATGGCTCCATGAGCCTGTAGCTTGTTGTTCTCCATTGCTTTGAGTTCGTTGGTTGAAAATCGGCTGCAAAGGTACGAAAAAAAAGTGAAGAGTGAAAAGTGAAGAATGAAGAATTTGCTGCCGTCATTGTTTTCTCGAAGATTTTTCGTACCTTTGCGCTCTATGAGCGCGAAGATACTCCGTCTCGGCATAAAAAAGATTAAAATCTTTTGTTCTGCTCTCGACTTTTCGTACCTTTGCAGCCATGATGAATACACCTATTTATATTATAGAGGAGGCTCGACTCAGAAAGAATCTGAGACTCATTGCCGATGTGGCCCGTAAGGCCGATGTGGAGATTATCCTTGCTTTCAAGGCATTTGCCCTGTGGAAGACGTTCCCCATCTTCAGGGAGTACATCCATTCGACAACGGCCAGTTCCTTGAGTGAAGCCCGCTTGGCACTGGAGGAGTTTGGCGAACGGGCGCATACCTATTCGCCGGCCTATACCGATGCGGAGTTTGATGAGATAGTGCGCTGCTCCAGCCATCTGACGTTCAACTCGCTGTCGCAGTACGAACGTTTCCATGAGCGGGTGGGGGAGTCGACCTCCATCGGTCTGCGTGTAAACCCCGAGTATTCGGAGGTGGGAACGGCGCTCTATAATCCCTGTGCGCCGGGAACCCGCTTCGGTGTGACAGCCGACAAACTGCCTGAGACACTGCCTGCCGATATCGAGGGCTTCCACTGCCATTGTCATTGTGAGAGTGGTGCCGATGTGCTGGAACGTACGCTGGTGCATATTGAAGAACGGTTTGCCAAGTGGTTTCCGCAACTGAAATGGCTGAATCTGGGAGGCGGTCATCTGATGACGCGAAAGGATTATGACGTCGAACACCTTATTAATATATTAAAGGGACTGCATCAGCGTTACCCGTGGCTCAAGATTATCCTGGAGCCCGGCAGCGCCTTTGCCTGGCAGACGGGACCGCTGGTGAGCCATGTGGTCGATGTGGTGGAGGACAAAGGCATCCGTACTGCCATCCTTGATGTCAGTTTCACCTGCCACATGCCCGATTGTCTGGAGATGCCGTACTATCCCGATGTGCGCGGAGCTGAGCATATTGACCATTCACTATTGACCATTGACCATTCTGCTGCGCAAAAGAAGGCGGATGTAAATAATGTTCAATGTTCAATGTTCAATGATCAATGGCTCTACAGATTGGGTGGCAACAGCTGCCTGAGCGGTGATTTTATGGGACAATGGCGCTTCGACCACGAATTGCAGGTCGGCGAAGAGGTGATTTTCGAAGATATGATACACTACACGACGGTGAAAACGAATACGTTTAACGGTATCTCGCATCCAGCCATTGGTATGCTTCATGAGGACGGAAAACTGGAAATATTGCGCCAATTTGGCTATGAAGACTACCGTAATAGGATGGATTAGCAGTTTTTTTTGAAAAAAAGCGCGAAAAGTTTTGGCGGTTCGGAAAAAAGTAGTACCTTTGCATCCGCAATCGAGAGAGGTTGCCTAAGACAAGCGGAATTTTCGTGCAAACGAGAGCAGAAAGTTTACTTGATGTCGAGTGCTGCCGAAAATGCCAAGTCTTCGAAGAAGACGCGGAAATAGCTCAGTTGGTAGAGCACAACCTTGCCAAGGTTGGGGTCGCGGGTCCGAGTCCCGTTTTCCGCTCAACATGTTGAAACAAAAAGAGAGATTTTGCAGAGGTGCAGAATCATAAATGCCCAGGTGGCGGAATTGGTAGACGCGCACGTTTCAGGTGCGTGTGCCGCGAGGCGTGCAGGTTCGAGTCCTGTTCTGGGCACTCTTTTTGTCAATATGGATTTGTGTGTTGGAGAGGTGGCGGAATTGGTAGACGCGCTACTTTGAGGGGGTAGTGTCAATTGCGACGTGGGAGTTCGAGTCTCCTCCTCTTCACTTTTTTGCGGAATTTTCGCGCAAACGAGAGCAGAGAGTTTACTTTATGCCGAGTGCCGCCGAAAATGCCAAGTCTTGGAAAAAGACGCGGAAATAGCTCAGTTGGTAGAGCACAACCTTGCCAAGGTTGGGGTCGCGGGTCCGAGTCCCGTTTTCCGCTCTTCAATATTTTAGGAAAACATACCCATTCTAATGAATTTATATTTGAGATATTTTGACAGGGAGACTCTTGTCACAACTGTAGACGAAGCCATTGATTACCTTGCAAGTATTGACGAAATAGGTATGAATCCCATGCTGGAGGCCGATATTCGTGAATACGTTAATAGTGACGTTTTCTATCCGAAACGTTACAAGGTTCGCCCGCGTGTGTACTTCATTATTATCAAGACCGAGGCCCAGACCATGCAGGACTTCAAGGACAAGAAGGCTGTGCGTCCGGCTGCTGCTGTTAAGGAGCGCGGTGTGTCGCCTGCAGTGACTAAACTGAATGAGGAGAAGTTTGGCTGGTACGAGTGCACGATGGACTTTAAGCGCGTGCTACTTGTTCCCGGTACAGGAAAGTTCCAGTATCGTGACACCCGCTTTACTGTTCAGATGAAGGGTATGTCCGGTCTCGATTGCTACACCCGCATCGTCGAACATCTGCGTGAGCGTGTTGACGAGCGCAGCCAGTTCCCCTCGGCCAAGGGTAAGAACTTCCGCTTTACCTATCTGGGAATGGCGAAGTAAGAGGCGAGGAGAAAAGGAAGTAGTAAAGGAGGGAAGGAGTAAAGGAGAAAAGGAGTAAGTAGTAAAAGGAGGATTGAGTCGATGAATAAGGTGATGCTTATCGGAAATGTGGGCGCCGACCCTGAGGTACGCTATGTTGATCAAGGCGTGGCTGTGGCGCGTCTGCGTCTGGCAACGACGGAGCGCGGTTATACACTGCCCAATGGTACGCAGGTGCCCGAGCGTACTGACTGGCATAACGTCATTCTGTGGCGCCGTCTGGCAGAGATTGTCGATAAGTACGTCCATAAGGGCGATAAACTGTATATTGAAGGTCGTCTGCGCTATACCACTTATGACGATAAGCAGGGACAGCGCCGTTATCAGACTGAGATATGGGCAGAGAATATGGAGATGCTGACTCCGAAAACAGTAGCTACGACAGATGAACCCGGTGCAGATTCTTAATGAGGTTCAGCTGATGGCACCGTCAATGGGCGCTATTATTGCGCTTGTGATGGCCTGTCTCCTGTTGTTGGCATCGGGCTTTGCCTCCGGTTCCGAGATTGCTTTCTTTTCGCTCTCACCGTCCGACCTCAACGAGTTGGATGATGACGATGATGATGACCGTAAGATCATAGCGCTCAGAAATGATTCCGAGCGCACGTTGGCAACCATTCTGATTACCAACAATCTGGTGAATGTCACCATCATCATGCTCTGCAATTACTTTTTCTCGCATACGGTACACTTCGGCAGCGAGTGGCTGGAGTTTGTCTGTATCACCGTGTTGCTGACGTTCCTGCTTCTGCTCTTCGGCGAGATTATGCCGAAGGTCTATAGCGGACAGCATGCCCTGTCGTACTGCCGTCGTGCGGCTGATACCATCTTTTTCCTGAGCCGTGTGTTCCGTCCGCTGGCCAATATCCTGATTCGCTCGGGCGTACTTGCCGGTAAGGTGGTGCAGCGCGAGAATCATGTCCTCAGTGTCGATGACCTGGAGCAGGCGTTGGAGCTGACAGACAAGAAGGAACTGAAGGACGAGCAGAACATGCTGGAGGGCATCGTGCGCTTTGGCGACGAGACGGCAAAGGAGATTATGACCAGTCGTCAGGATGTTGTCGACCTTGATTTCCGCTCATCGTTTGCCGAGGTGCTGCAGTGTATCGTTGAGAATAACTATTCGCGTATTCCCGTCTATCAGGATACCGTCGATAATATCCGCGGTATTCTCTATATCAAGGATTTGCTGCCTCACCTTTCGAAGCCTGCCACGTTCCGTTGGCAGTCACTGATTCGTCCGCCGTATTTCGTGCCGGAGACAAAGAAAATTGATGACCTGCTGCGCGAGTTCCAGGAGAACAAGGTGCATATCGCCATCGTTGTCGATGAGTTTGGCGGCACCAGCGGCATTGTTACGATGGAGGATATTCTGGAGGAGATTGTCGGCGAGATTAACGACGAGTACGATGAGGAGGAGAAGAGTTACGTGCGTGTTAACTCCAATACCTATATCTTTGAGGGAAAGACGCTGCTGGCCGACTTATACAAGATTCTGGACATCGATGACGAGACCTTTGCCGATGTTGAAGGCGATGCCGACACAATAGCTGGTCTGCTGCTGGAAATCAAGGGCGATTTCCCCGAGTTACATGAGCGTATCGACTACGCTAATTTCACGTTTGAGATTCAGGAGGTTGAGGAACACCGCATCTCGAAGGTGAAGATTGTTGTTCACGATTTACCAGCCCAGAAGGCTTAGGCCTGCAGCCTGATACCACGCTGTATTCTTGATATCATTGTTGTATTTGCTGTAGCCGCCTCTGCGTATCGGGTCTTGTGGTATGAACATGCTGACACCGCCGTAGCGCTGTTCGGTTATCTCAAAGTCGGTGTAGTTGTAGTCCCACTCAACGTTTGTGACCCATCTCGTAGCCATCTTCTTATAGACAACGGCTGAGTCCAGTGCCTGCTTCCAGGTGGCATAGGCCTCAGGCTTGGCATATCTGAGGATGAAGTCGTTGGCATCGTTGAACAGCGGCCTGTTGTAGTAGTGAATCAGTCCGTTGAGGTTAGGGTAGGACGTGTGCTGCAGGGTGTCTTTCATCGACAACAGCACATCGCCGGTTGCCTTTGCCAGATGCTCCAAGGCACTGGTCTTGATAGCCGACAGCGGTACGCGTCTGTTGTTGCTGAGCACCTGCTCGTAGTAGCGTTCAATAATGGCGGTATAGAAGGTGTCGGGCTCAAAGAGTGCTGGTACAACCGTATTGTAGGGGGCTCCCTTGGCTGGTATCTCTGCAGGAGAGCCGATGATATAGTCGGTAACGTTGCGTAGGGTATAGGCAGACTCTAATGCCTGGAAATGGCAGCAGTCGGCAAAGATGAACTTCAGGTGCGGCCCCTGACTAAGCACCTCTGCCAGCGTGTGCATATTGATCCATGCAGCCTTGCCCCCGTTGTCGCGTCCGCTGTCATAGCCGTAAGCCCGTCGCTGGCTTGTCTGTCGTGAGGATGCTGTGCTCACGGAGTCGTCGAGCACCCATCCCGAAGCGTGTCCCCACAGCACCAGTCCGTAGTCGTTGTTGCGCGACTTGTACTTATTGAACGCATAGCTGATGATAGTCTTCATGACGCCAGGATCAACGCTGCAAGTATCGTGAGCCCTGATGCCCATGTTTTTGATAGATACGGAGTCCACCAGGTGGCCATTCTGTACGCGGGCCAGGAAAGGCACACGGCGGCTGTTGGATTCATCGACATACACCAGCAGACAGTGATTGCGATTGTGTGTCTTTGCCTGCAGCATCTCGTTGATGTCGTTGGCAACGTTGTCCGACAAGTCGTTTTCGCCCGACATGTAAACCAGTACGGTGCGTTCCGACAGGTTGTCTGCCTCCGACTGCTCGTAATCGTGGCAGGCTGTCAACAGCAGGAGCGTGGATATCGCGTATGTCAATATTTTCTTCATCAGCATAAGATTTTCGTGCAAAGATACGCTTTTTTGCTTAATTTGCAGTAACTTTGCAACCTAAATTTGACAAATGAGATGAAAAAATATATTATATCAGCCATTTTGGCTGTGATGTCTAACATAACGGTGCTTGCTCAGACGGCGGAGGAGAACCCTTACTTGGAGTGTGAGGATACCTGTACGCATGTGCACGGCATCGACCTTTCACACTATCAGGGACAAGTGTTCTGGGAGACCGTTGGCGAGAATACGAAGATGGCCTACGTCTATCTGAAGGCTACCGAGGGCGGCGACCGCATCGACTCATATTTTGAACGAAACATTGACCTGGCTCACCGCTATGGTCTGAAGGTGGGCTCCTACCACTTCTTCCGTCCTAAGACGCCGTTGATGAAGCAGTTGGAGAATTTCCGCACCCAGTGTCTGCCGGGCGAGCAGGACCTGATACCGATGATTGACGTCGAGACCGATGGTGGTCTGCCTCACGACGAGTTCTGCGACTCTCTGATGACGTTTCTGAAGCTTGTGGAGCGTGCCTATCGCCAGAAGCCGCTGGTATATACGTTCCGTAACTTCTATAACAAGCATTTCGTCGGCATGCTCGACGACTACAAGCTGATGATTGCCATGTACACGCAGGAGGAGCCGGTGTTGGCTGACGAGCGCGACATCACCATGTGGCAGTACACCAGCAAAGGACGCATCGTGGGCGTGAACGGCTATATCGATAAGTCGCGCTTCATGGGACGTCACGGGTTGCGCGAAATCCGCTTCCGACGATAGGAACAATTCACAATTAGATAATTCACAATTAATCAATTCATAAAAATGATTATCAAGTGTCCAGAGTGTGGCCATCTCATTGAGATGCCCGAAGTGCTGCCCGACCAGCCATCCGAAAAGCCCGCAAAGAAAAAGAAGAATACGGGTGTGGTCATTCTTATTGTTGCCGTCATCATTGCTCTCGTCCTTGCCGGTGTCGGTTTCTATTTCTACAAGACGCAGGAGGCTGAGAACGAGCAGCGTGCCTACGAGAACGCCATGAAGAGCGAAGAGCCCGCCGTGCTCCAGAACTATTTGGATATGTTCACAGAGGCGCCTCAGGCTCATCGCGACAGCATCACCGCCCATTTGACGGCGTTGAAGCAGGTTGACCTTGAGTGGGAGAATGTGCTGATGTCACGCTCGAAGGCTGAGCTCGAGAAGTACATCATGCGCCACCCCAATAGCGTTCATGTTGTGGAGGCAAAGTTGCAGATCGACTCGCTCGATTGGGTGACGGCCTGTCAGACGGATACCCCCGAGGCCTATCAGGCTTATATCAACACCCATCATGATGGTGCTCATTACGATGAGGCCCGTCAGGCTTATGAGCATTTGGATGCCCAGCAGGTGAAGCCTGAGGACAAGCAGCTCGTCAGCACCCTCTTCACGAACTATTACCGTGCGTTGTCAGAGCGCGATGAGGCTTTGCTGACATCAACGCTCGACAATGTCCTCACCTCGTTCCTGCACAAGCAACAGGCCACGAAGACCGATGTCATGCAGTATATGCACAAACTCTATGAGGACGATGTCAAGTCGATTCTCTATACTTTGAACAACGACTGGAAGATTGATAAGAAAGCCGAAGAGGGCGGCCTTTACTCTTACAGCGTCGATTTCTCTGTCGATCAGAAAACAGACCGCTCCGATACCTCCAAGGAACGCTTCTGCACCTATAAGGTACAGGCAAAGATATCGCCAGACGGCAAAATCAGTGAGTTGAATATGAAGAAAATAGTCCAGTAATACTGGACTATTTTTTATCTCTCACCTCTAGCTTCTCACCTCTCACCTCATAAGAAGCCTCCCCTACTGGGGGAGGATGGAGGGGGCTTATTCCTCGATATGCGACAGTGAGTGCATGAACGACGAGAAGAAGTTGGTCATGGTCTCCGAAGGATAGTAGCGCAGGTTGCGTGCTGAGCGCCGTATGTGCCACATCATGGCCGACGGGTTCGCCGTATGCACAAAGATGTTCTTGCCCTGCGAGAAGTACCAGTCTTCGGCATGTGAGTTTTTCTGTTTGAATATCTCGCGCATCTGGCGTTCCATACGCTCCTCGTCGATGGGCTCCATGAACGGCAGCTCATCGGGCGTGAAGTGCAGCAACTTCACCAGCATGATGGCCGCCAGTTGCACCATTGGTGCCAGTTGTAGTGTTTTTATCCATTCCTGCAGTTTCTCGTAGTCGATGCGCCCCTTTGTCTGTCTCAGGAAAATGCCCAGTTCTACGACACGTTTTACGGGGATGCCGGCATTCATGATGAAGCGGGCGATGCCCAACAGGTGGAGTAGCATGGTGCGCGTCTCTGTGTTCGAGTGGTCGTCGTCAAGAATCGCCTGCAGCTTGTGGTTCAGTACGGGGTTGGTCAGGTGGTCAGCCGTCAGCAGCGGGTTATCGTCCTCGTCGTTGCAGGTGGCTTGACTCCACTCCTCGCGCAGTTTTTCGGGCACTTGTACGAAGAACTGGTCCTGACACTTCACGATACCTTGATATAGAGTAGGTGCTACATCGTGCATTTCAGCCAATTGGAATAGTCTGTTCCATTTGTAGGCCGACAATGCTTCAATCTGTTCTTCCGTGCCGAAGGCTCCAGCACGCAGCAGCCTGTAGAAGTTTCGTTCAATGATGTTCACCTTCTTACTTTTTTACCTTTTTACTTTTTTACCTTTAAGAATATCGTCGTGGATAACGTAACACGATGGCCAGCAGCGCGGCAATGCCGATGGCGAAGGGGTAGTACAGGTAGGGCACGATGGCCACAGGGTTCAGACTGGCCAGTCCTGCCGCCATCAGCAGCTGAGCACCATAGGGCAGCAGTCCTTGTGTGAAACACGAGAAGGTGTCGAGCAGCGATGCACATTTGCGGGGGTCGAGCCCGTACTTCTCGCCAATCTTGTGGGCAATGCCGCCGACGGTGATGATGGCTACAGTGTTGTTGGCCGTGCAGACATCGATGACGCTGACCAGTGCACCTATCGACAGTTCGGCGCCACGCTTGCCGTGAATGTGGCGCGTCAGCCGGTTGATGATGTAGTCGATGCCGCCGTTGTGCTTGATGACCTCCAGCAGTCCGCCAGCCATCAGCGTGATGATGATGAGTTCGCCCATGCCGATGATGCCGTCGCCCATCGCCTTCATCCAGCCGTAGATGTCGAAAGCGCCGTTGCTGAGGCCGATGATGCCCGTCAGTACGATACCCAGCGTCAGCACCGCCATCACGTTCATGCCGAAGATGGCCGTCACCAGTACCACGAGGTAGGGCACCACCTTCAGCAGCTCCACATCGGGTACGTTGGTGGGAGCCGTCATGCCTTGACCTAAGAACACATAGACAGCCAGGATGATGATGGCTGCCGGAATGACGATGAACGAGTTCACACGGAACTTGTCCGACAGCTTGCAGCCTTGCGTCTGTGTGGCTATGATGGTGGTGTCGCTGATAAACGACAGGTTGTCGCCGAAGAACGAGCCGCCAACGACTACCGCCGTCATCATGGCCACCGAGGTGCCTGTCTGTGTGGCTACTCCCGCTGCTATAGGCGTCAGTGCTACGATGGTACCTACTGAGGTGCCGATACTCAGCGATATGAAGCACGCCGCCAGAAATAGTCCTGCCAGCAGCATCTCTGATGGCAGCAATGCCAGCGTCAGGTTCACCGTAGCGTCGATGGAGCCCATCACCTTGGCTGAGTTGGCAAAGGCCCCTGCCAGCACGAATATCCAGAGCATCAGCATCATCTCCGGCTTGCCGGCTCCGCGACTGAACACGTTGATGCGCTTCCGCAGCTTACCGCGTGTGGTGGCGATGGCATAGATGCTTGCCGTCAGGAACGCCACCGTGATGGGCACACGATAGAAGTCACCAGCAATGATGCTCGTGACCAGATAAAGCACGATGAACACCGCGAGCGGTGACAGAGCTAATAGTCCTTTCTTCATATTCGTGGCAAAGGTACGAATAAGTGAGAACAATACAAAACAAAAAACACTTTTTTTGTCTTGTATTGTCGAGCGAAAGTACCTTCGAGCAAAGCTCAAAGTTACGAATAAGTGAGTGAAAATGCAAATTAATTTGCAATTTTCCGAGCGGAAGTACCTTCGAGACGTAGTCTCCTTTTTACTTTTTTACCTTTCCCTATAATTGTTTTGTTTGCTTTATCAAGTCTTTGGCAGTCTATCTCGCGTATATATATTAAGGTGGTCTGTGGGTTGGTGTGTCCCATGGCTTGTGTGATGACGGGCAGTTCCACGTTCTTGCTGTAGGCCATCGAGGCCCATGTGTGTCTCGGCGTATATGATGTCAGGCGGGTGTTGATGCCCGCCTGACTTGCCAGAGCCTTGAGTGCTATGTTGTATCTGTTCAGCTGCTGCCGCCGTTGTCGGTCGGCTGTCGCTGGTTCCTCGGTGGTGAGTATGGGGAAGACGTAGGGACTGGCGGCCCGGTGTCGCTGTTTGCTCCATCGGTCTATGATGCGCTGCATGCAGGGCTCTATCTTCACGCGGACGGTCTGTCCCGTCTTCCTGCGGTTGTATGTCAGGTATCCACCGCAGATCTGCTCGTGCCGCAGGTATGCCATATCGACGAAGGGCATGCCGAGTGCGTAGAAGGAGAATAGGAAGAGGTCGCGTGCCAGTGCCATGAACGCCCCCCTTCTGGGCTTCAGCTGCTCCATGCGCTTGATGTCGGCTGCCTCGGCTGCCCGTTTGGCGGTGCGTGCGTTGCCAGTGAATACGTCCTTGAAGAGTCCTGTGGTGTCGATGCCGATGCCTGTCATGATGCGGCGCAGTGAGCGCATGTAGCACGACACGGTGTTTGGACATACGCCGCGGTCGTCGAGCCATTTGGCATAGCGGCGGATGGTGGCGGCGGTGATGTCACGGCTGCCAGTGTCGCCGCCCAGGAATCGGCTGAAGGAGCGCAGTGCCGCGCGGTAGTTGTTGACGGTGCTCGGTCTCCGTTCCAGTCGTGCCTCCTCAATGAAGTTGTTGGCTGCTGCCATGAAACTGTCGGCTGCTGTTTTCTTTTCGTTTTCTTTCCTTTCTTTTTTGTGTCGGCTGATAGTCAGCGCAAAGGTGATGCTTGCTATCCTAATTTGCATATTTATTGTTGTTTTAGTGAACTGCAAATATACAAAAAATGCCACATCTCTTATAGAGAGATATGACACTTTTTGGAGGTTTTGTTGGGGCAAAGATATGTAAAAGATGTGAAACTTCCAAATTTTTTCGTGATTTTTTTTGATTTTAGACAAGAAAAAGGCTAAAAAAGAGGATTTTGTGCATATCTCTCTATAAGAGGTGTCACGATTTCGGAAGTTGCGCCATACTTTAAGACTGAATTAT
>Ga0310696_10002130_pt1 | contig 26882 bp, 16 predicted proteins | sample AusTroGonzalo_MG_4_FD_203885 | JGI IMG/M metagenome (GOLD analysis project Ga0310696, IMG submission 203885) | Bovine rumen microbial communities from tropical cattle in Woodstock, Queensland, Australia - Gonzalo_02 (v2) (version 2) | ecosystem: Host-associated > Mammals > Digestive system >...
GAGAACGGCTTTGCCGTGCTGGACCGCGCCAAGCTGGCCCCGATGGGGGAGAAGGCCTACAGTGCCGACTCCGCTGAGCGCGAGGCGCAGGTGAAGGAAGACCTGGCATCGGCCTGCCTTACCAGGGACCGCAGGCCTTCGGTGGAGACCAGCCTGCATGACTGCATGGACTTTGCCTATGTGGTGCATCTGCATCCCACGCTGGTGAACGGCCTCATGTGCTCCGTGAACGCCGCCAATATCTGCGACGAGCTGTTCCCGGACGCCCTGTACATTGAATATACGGACCCTGGTTACACCCTTTTCAAGAAGGTGTACGACCGTCTGCAGGCCTGGAAGGCCGCAAAGGGTGCCCAGCCGCAGGTCATCTTCCTGCAGAACCACGGTGTGTTCGTGGGGGCCGATACGCCCGAGGAGATTGACCGCATCTACAGCGGAATCATGGGCAATCTGGAAGGCCGCGTGAAGCCCCTGCCGGAAGGCCCTTCCGAGGCGGACGACTGTGTCACCGAGGTCATCCCGGCCATCCGCCAGGTCCTGTCCCGCGGAGGTCGCGGCCTTAAGACGCTCAAGGTGACCAAGAATGCCTTGGTGGACTGCATCCTGGAGGCTCCCGGCGCTGTTACGACGCCCTTTACTCCGGACATCATCGTCTATTGCAAGAGCGAGTATCTGGTGCTGAATGCCGATGTTCAGGAGGCTGAGGAAGCCATCGAGGAGTATGTGGCCCGCCGCGGCCATACGCCCAAGGTGCTGCTGGTCAAGGGTATCGGCCTGGTGGCCGTAGGAGACAATGCCAAGAATGCCGGCATTATCACCGAGGTGTTCCTGGATGCCATGAAGGTGGCCTTCTATGCCGGAAGCTTCGGCGGGTCCCATGGCATGGAGCCGTCCTGGATCCACTTCATCGATACCTGGGAGGTGGAGAATTACCGCCGCAAGGTGGCGAATACCGCTGCCGGCGGCCGCGTGGAAGGAAAGACCATCGTGGTGACCGGTGCGGCCCAGGGCTTCGGCGAGGGTATAGCCCGCGAACTCATGAAGGAGGGCGCCAACATAGTGGTGGCGGACCTCAATGAGGCGGTAGGCCAGGCCACGGCGGAATCCTTCAATGCCATTGCCAAGAATAACAAGGCCATTTTCGTGAAGACGAATGTGGCCGATATGGACAGTCTCCACAACCTGATGAAGCAGACCATCTGCGCCTTCGGCGCGCTGGATGTGTTTGTCTCCAACGCCGGAGTGCTCCGCGCAGGCGGCCTCGAGGCTATGACACCGGAGAACTTCGAGTTTGTGACCAACATCAATTACAAGGCGTATTTCTTCTGCGCCAAGGTGGCCAGCCACATCATGAAGATAGAGACGGAGAAGGATCCGGAGTATTTTGCCGATATTGTACAGGTCAATTCCAAGAGTGGCCTGAGAGGCTCCAAGGCCAATTTTGCCTACGCCGGCGGTAAATTCGGCGGCATCGGCCTCACGCAGAGTTTTGCCCTGGAACTGGCGCCTTTCCGCGTGAAGGTGAACAGCATCTGCCCCGGCAATTTCTATGACGGACCGCTGTGGAGCAATCCGGAGAATGGTCTCTTCGTCCAGTACCTGGCGGCCGGCAAGGTGCCGGGTGCCAAGACGGTACAGGACGTGAAGGACTTCTACCTGGCCCAGGTGCCCATGCGCAAGGGGTGCAACCCCGTGGATGTGACCAAGGCCATCCTCTATGCCATAGACCAGACCGGTGAAACCGGTCAGGCCATCCCGGTTACAGGTGGACAAGTAATGTTAGCATAACAATATGAAAACCAAAGCAGTAAGACTTTACGGAAAGGACGACCTCCGGCTGGAGGAATTTGAACTTCCGGCCATTCAGGAAGACGAAATCCTGGCGAAGGTGGTGAGCGACAGCATCTGCATGTCGTCTTACAAGGCTACGCATCAGGGTACGGATCACAAGCGCGTGCCCAACGATGTGGCGGAACATCCCGTTATCATCGGCCATGAGTTTGCCGGTGAGATTGTGGAGGTGGGCGCCAAGTGGGCACACGAGTTCAAGCCGGGCGACAAGTTCTCCATCCAGCCGGCCATGAATGATCCCCGCGGTCCCGTGGGCATTTATAGCGCGCCGGGCTATTCCTACCAGTATATTGGCGGTGACGCTACGTATGTGGTCATTCCCAAGGAGGTGATGGAAAACGGCTGCCTGCTGCCTTTCAAGGGCGAAGGCTTCTATCCGGCTTCCCTGAGTGAACCGCTCTCCTGCGTAGTGGGCGCCATGCATGCGTGCTACCATACCACTCCCGGCAAGTATGTCCATGCCATGGAGATCAAGGACGGCGGCAAAATGGCGCTGCTGGCCTCTGTGGGGCCGATGGGCCTCGCTGCCATCAACTACGTGCTGCACCGCGAGGACCGCAAGCCCAGCCTGCTGGTGGTGACGGATATCAACCAGGAGCGTCTGGACCGCGCCGCTTCGCTTTACACGGTGGAGTTCGCCGCCTCCCGCGGCATTGATCTGCACTACGTGAATACGGGCGTGGAGAACCCCGTGGAACTGCTGAAGAGCTTCTCCGGCGGCACCGGTTATGACGATGTGTTCTGCTTCGCCCCGGTGGCTCCGGTGGTAGAGCAGGCCGATGACATCCTGGCCTTCGACGGCTGCCTCAACTTCTTCGCCGGCCCCTCCAAGGCCCCGTTCAAGGCTCCGTTCAACTTCTACAATGTCCATTACAACAACACCCACGTGGTGGGCACTTCCGGCGGCAACACCGACGACATGAAGGAAGCCCTCCACTACATGGGCAAGGGCATGGACCCGGCCGGCCTGGTAACGCACATCGGCGGCCTCAATGCCGTGATTGACACCACCATGAACCTGCCCAATATTCCGGGTGGCAAGAAGCTTATTTACACGCACATAGAGATGCCCCTAACCGCTATTGCCGATTTCGGCAAGGTAGGGACGCCGCTCTTTGACGAATTGGACCGTCTCTGCAAGGCCCACAAGGGTTTGTGGAATGTGGAGGCAGAAACATACTTGCTGAACTACTATGCAAAAAATTGACACAACCTTGATGCACCCGGCCGAGCAGATTGCCCTGATCATCGGCCGCATCTATCGCCGGAAGATGACTACCACTTCCGGCGGCAACCTGTCCATCATGGACGACAACGGGGACATGTGGATTACCCCCGCAGGCATTGACAAAGGCTCCCTCACGCCGGCCGACATCATGTGCGTGAAGGCCGACGGTACCATCGTGGGTCCTCATCGGCCCTCTTCGGAATACCCTTTCCACAAGGCCCTTTACAAGAAGCGTCCGCATCTTCGCAGCGTGATTCACGCGCATCCTCCGGGACTGGTGACCTTCTCCATCGTGCACCAGGTGCCGGATACCACCATCATTCCGCAGGCCAAGGCCGTGTGCGGCCCTATCGGCTTTGCCCCCTATGCCCTGCCGGGCAGCGAACTGCTGGGTGAGAAGATTGCAGACGAGTTCGAGAAGAATCCGGAGTACAAGGCCGTGATCATGGAAAACCACGGTGTAGTGCTCATGGGCGAGGATATTGCCGATGCCTACCAGCGCCTGGAAACCCTGGAGCTGTGCGCCCGTACCATCTTGAACGCCAAGACTTTGGGTAAGCCCGTTTATCTGACGGAAGAGCAGATTCTCAAGCATGAGAAAGCGGTCCATATCGACTTCCAGCATTTCATGAACGTGGAGCATCCTTCCGACGAAAGGGCCATCCGCACGGAGATCTGCGAGATTGTGCACCGTGCCTGCGCGCAGGGACTTATGTGCTCCTCTTACGGAACGGCTTCCGTGCGCTGGAGAGGCAATGATTTCCTGATCACGCCTTCCGACAAGCAGCGCTGGGAACTGGAACCCAACGATATCGTCCAGGTTAAGAACGGCATGGTGGAGGCCGGCAAGAATGCCAGCCGCTCTACGGCCCTCCATTATGAGATTTACCGCCGCAATCCCAAGATTAACAGCATCATCCTCACCCAGACGCCTTTCCTGATGGGTTACGCTACCACCGGCGTAAAGTTCGATGTGCGTACCATTCCGGAGAGCTGGATCTTCCTGCAGGATATTCCGCAGTATCCTTTTGGTACCCAGTACTTCAACGTAGAGGAAATGGCCGAAGGTTTCAAGAAACTGCCTTGCGCCTTCCTGGCCAACGATTCCATCGTGGTCACCGGCGACAAACTCATCAATACCTTCGACAAACTGGAAGTGGCCGACTTCAGCGCCCGCTCCCTGGTGATGGCTGCCCCGGTGGGTAAGCTCAACCCCATCACCGACGCCGAGATCGAAGACTTACGCGTCGCCTTCCATGTAGGCGAGTAGGGCGGGGGCCAGATACTTTTTTACCTCGGGGAAGGTCGGAAGATGTTTCCCGGGGTATTGTTTTGCACGGCCGGGATAAAGGCGTTCGAATTCGGGCCCGCAGTGCGCCAGTTCATCCTCCGTGGCAAATAGGCCGAGGGGGGACTTAGCGGGGATATCGGCCGCCTCCAACTGCTCGTGGCGCCTGCAAAGAGTCTCTGTGATAAGGAATTGCGTTTCTCCATTCCGGCGGGGAGAGAGGTATTCCATAGGGCCGATGTGCTGGCGCAGGATGCGGGAGATATGCAGGTCTGGATTGATGACGGCGGTGCGGGGATAACCCAACTGGAGGGCGAGGAAACCGCCCCAGGAGAGGCCGACGACGAGGTCCGGCTGCTCTTCGGCCACCAGAGAGCGCAACAGCGACAGCGCTTCGTCCGGGTCTATGGGGAGGTCGGGGGCTATTACATCGGCCTTCAGGTTGATGCGGAGCATATCGGCCAACTTGTAGGCGCCCGAGGAAGCCAATCCGTGTATGAAGAGGATGCGCATCAGCGTTTTTTGCCTTGAGTCAATTCCCGGTATTCCATGGGCGTCATGCCGGTGGTCCGCTTGAAGGCCGTGAAGAAGTAGTCTTCGTTCTCGTAGCCCATTTCGTAGGCTATGTGCTTGACGGCCTGGTTGGTGTTGGTGAGGGCTTCCTTCACCTGGTTCATGCGTACCTCCTGGATGTATTTGGCGGGGGAGAATCCGGTGTATTCCTTGAAAATGCGGCGGAAATTGGAGTAGCCCATATAAAGCTGGTCCGCGAGGCTTTCCGGGGTGATGGTGCGGAACTGGTCCGAGATGAGGATTTTGGCACGGTTGATCTGGTCCGCGACTTCTGAGAAGGCCTCGTTTCGGTTGTAGAAACGGGCCAGGGCCATCAGGTGGTTCACCAGGCCGCCCAGACGCTGCTGGAAGCCGGATTCCTGCCGGGAGGCGGTTTCCATGGCGTCGTTGTACAGGGCTACGATGTCACTCTTGAGGCCCACGTGCCACACAGGGTCTTTGGGGCTGAAGAAGCCGTTGGCCACCCAGGTGTCCATCTGGGAACCCTTGAAGCCTATCCAGTATTCTTTCCAGCCGGTTTCGGGGTCCGGCCTGTAGCTGTGCCATTCTCCGGGAAAAAGAAGAAACAGCGTGCCCTGGCTAATGGTGACGGGGTGGGGAAGGGAAGCGCTGCGGAAAGTGCCCTGTCCCTTGGTGATGTACAGGAGCTGATACTCATCCAGAATGCGGCCTCGCTCTTCCGAGAACAGATAGCGGGAAGGGTGGTCTCCCGGCGGATAGGGCTGCCCCGGACCTACTTCCTGGAAGCCCACGGAATTGATGGCCGTTCCCCATTGCAGATCGGCCGGGGCGGTTACCAGGTATTTCAAATGAAGGGCGTCGTTCATTGTTTTTTTGCTTGGCTGGGCGGATAGCCGAAGTGGTTCTTAAATTCACGGGAGAAACTGGAGGGAGAGGAAGAACCCACTTTGTCTGTCACTTCGCTTACGTTATATCCTTCCAGCAGGAGTTTTCTGGCAATGTTCATCCGGTAGCCCGTTACATATGCCTTGGGCGTATGGCCGGTAAGGGCCGTGACCTTGGCGTAGAAGCTGCTATAGCTCATTCCCAGTTCCTGCGCCATGGCCGAAATGTCCCATTCTGTATTATCCAGGTTAGCATCCAGAAAAGCGTGCATCTTGCGGAGCAGCGTCTCTTCCGAGGCCGATAGTTTTACTTCCGGTGCACTTTCCTCCAAGTCGGCCGAAGTGAGACTGGCCACCTTGTCCTGCAGGATACGGATACGCGTCCATGCCAAGATACCGGCAATAAGGATGCCTAAACCGATAAGCCAGTATATCACTTGCATGAACGGAGTGAGCCAGGGCGCATGGTGGATGATGACAGGAAGAGTAATCTCAGAGGAACTCCACTCTCCATTCTGCTCCCTTACGCGCGCATGAAATGTATAATGGCCCGCCGGAAGGCGCGTATAAATGGCATGAGGTGTGGAAGCGGCTGTGTGCCATCTTTTTTCATACCCCTCGAGCTGCCAGTTGTAATTGAGCATGGCCCCGTTTTGGTAATCTATTCCGGCAAAGCGGAATGAGAGCGTATTGTCGTCATATCTCAGATTCAGCAACGGGGTGTTGGCGGATACAGGTTTGTCATTTACCGTAATGGATTCCATTTTGAGCGGAATCACTTTATTCACCGGATGAAAGTATTCGGGAGATATGATGGTGAGTATGCCGGACCCTCCGAAGAATACTTTGCCGTCTGGTGCCACCGTGGATGAAAGCAGGTCGTAGAAGCGGCCTCCCCTGAAATTCTTGTCTTGTAGAGGCGTGAGCGTTTTGTCCCAGGGATTGTATCTGGAGAGGTGCGTGGCTGTGGAAATCCAGATATGGCCTTCTTTGTCCTGGGAAAGGGACTTGACATCTCCTACCATTACACCGGAAGCTGAAGAGAATCGCTCGGTTTCTCCGCTGTGTTCGTCATAGTGGATGAGCCCGTCGTTATACGTACCTATCCAAAAAGTCCCGTCTCTGGCCATCAGCAGTGCGCTCACGTTTTGGAATCCGGGGCCGAAAGGAACGACACTTCCATCATCCTTCACTTCCAAAAGACCGTCCCGAATACCTATAAGGAATACCCTTCCGTCTCCCGGGGAGGGGAACAGGTATGAGAATGGAACACCGGGAGTGTATCTGGTAACTTCCTTTTCCCTTGTCACCCTCTTCAGAGTGGATTCTTCTGAAAGCCAAAGATGATCGTTGGCGCCCTTTGAGATGGAGAAGACTTCCGACGTGGTGGCCGCCCTATGTACAAGATGAGGAATTCCGTTGTTGGGATGGTATTCTGCCACGTTCCATCCGTCTTCCAGCACTTCCAGATTTCCGAGTTCATTGAGGAAAAGGCCTCCGCATGAATGCTGAGAGTCTTCCCATACCGGAGAGTAAGTGTCAGGCGCAAAGGATGCCAGATGTCCTCCCAGCCTCATCCAGAGGTATCCCTCTCGGTCAAAGACAAGATGGCTTATCCTTTCGCCTTTGTCAGAAACCCTTACCGACTGGTAAGTCCGGCCTGTAGCCGTATATTTCCACCCCATAGCGTCATCGGCTTCCCATAGACCTCCGTCACGGTCGGTAAATGATAAATTCCTGACGTAACTGCCTGGGCCGGAATCATGTCCGCTGAACTCAAGTGTGTTCTTATTAACAATGAAATTGCCTATTCTCCCGATGACGACAATGGTGCTGTCACTATTCTCCTCAATTTGGTACACGGGATCGAATACCGTGGAGTTGAAATGCCGGAACTGCCCATCCCTCAGCCAGTTGAGACCGCATTCCGTGCCTATCCACAAGGTCCCGTCCGAATCGGCACAAAGTGCGAGGATGTTGTCATTATTGAGGTCTCCTTCATCGGCCGAAGCATAATAAGTAGTATATGTGGTCCCGTTGAATCTGTTGAGGCCACGTGACGTGCCAAACCAGATATAACCTTCGGCATCCTGCGCGATGGCATTCACCTGCGGGTGGGAAAGCTGCAAGGAATACAGTCCCTCCTGTGCAAATACAGAAGCGGAAAGAATAAGAGATATAGTGAAAGAAAACAGATGTTTCATTGCAAGCTAACTCTCTGCTAATTTAAGTATTCTATTTCAAAAATGAAAAAAATGTCATACATGAACGAGTTTTTGCAAAGTCTTACCTGACAATCTCCGCTAGTTTTGCAGTGCTGAAACTATAACTGCATTCTGATATGAGAAAAATCTTCTTACTGGGAATTATCGCGGCACTTGCCGCATGTGGTAATGCATCCACAATGCCGGGCGGTGTCCAAGACGGTGAGTTTGCCTCTAATGTTGCCCAACTCGATGAGGGCTGGGTGAACCCGCCCCAAAGTGCCAGAAACCGTGTATGGTGGCACTGGATGAACGGTAACATCACCAAGGATGGTATTAAAAAAGACCTTGAGTGGATGAAAAATACCCGCCAGGGTGGAGTGCACAATTTTGACGCCGCCCTGGGAACCCCCACCATTGTTGATAAACGACTGATCTATATGGATGAGGGATGGCAGGACGCTTTTGCTTATGCCGTAAAGGTGGCCGATTCCCTGGAGCTCGAGTTTACTGTGGCTTCGGCACCCGGCTGGAGTTCTACCGGCGGTCCGTGGGTAAGCGAAAAGGATGGAATGAAGAAGCTGGTCTGGAGTGAGGTCTATGCTTCGGGGAATGTGGACATGACCCTTCCTGAACCACCTCACACCACGGGCGCCTTCCTGGACGGTGCTCCTGCCGGACGTGGTTTCGCAGGATCGCAGTTTGAATACTATGAAGATATCGCCGTTATTGCAGTGAAACAACCCGAAGGTAGGGTGAACGCGGCTGCACTGGGCGCAAAAGTGACCTCCAGCGGTGGATCGTTCACCTTGGAGCAGCTCACCAACGGCCGCATTTCGGATGCCGTGATGCTTCCCCGTGATGACAAAGCGGGTTTCGCCTGGATTCAGTATGAATTCCCGGAGCCCGTTACCATCAAGTCTCTGAAGATAGTGGGAGCTGGTGGCGGCGGTTTTGGCGGTGGCCCTGCAACCACTCAGCTTGAGGCCTCAGATGACGGAAAGACCTTTACTAAAGTATGTGACGTCCGTGGCGGCAGCGTTGCCCAGGTTACCATGTCCATTCCCGAAACTACTGCCAGGTATTATCGCGCCCGTGTAGCCAATCCCCGGCCGATGGGCGGCAGCTTCTTTGGCCTGGGTGGCGGCCCTCAGCCTGCCCCTAAGGGCACCATGATTGCCGAATTTGAGCTTTATCCTTATTCAAGGGTGCATCGTTTCGAGGATAAGGCTGCCTTCTCTTCGGCTTCCAATATGACAGCCATTCCTACTCCCGCTGCAGGCGGTGAGATCTTCCCTTCGGCCGATGACGTGGTGGACGTTACTTCTTATTACAAGGACGGGAAACTCTCCTGGAACGCACCGGATGGTAATTGGAAAATAATCCGTTACGGCTGGTCGCTTACTGGCAAGCAGAATCATCCGGCTCCTGCAGAGGCTACTGGTCTTGAGGTTGATAAGCTGGATCCCGATGCCTGGACACGTTATTTTCATACTTATCTGGACATGTACAAGAAGGCTGCCAACGGCCTGATGGGACAGCGTGGCCTTCAGTATGTACTCACAGACAGCTACGAGGCTGAGTGCGAGACTTGGACTCCTGCCATGTTTAAAGAATTCAAGGACCGCAGAGGGTATGATCTTGTGAACTACCTGCCTGTCCTAAGCGGCGAGATCATCGGCTCACCTGAAGAGAGCGATGCTTTTCTCTTTGACTGGCGCGCCACAATTGGTGAACTCATTGCCGACAATTACACCTTGCTTTCCAAGATCGCCAAGGAAGAATATGGCATGAAGGGCCGATATACCGAATCCCACGAAGCCGGACGTGCGTATGTGGGCGACGGTATGGACCTCAAGGCGACGGCCGAGGTTCCGATGAGCGCCATGTGGGTGACCGCACCGTGGGTGCCTGTCGGCCCCGATGGTATGCCGGACATGAGCGTTTATGATGCCGATGATAAGGAATCTGCATCTGTGGCGCACATCTACGGACAGAATGTAGCCGCAGCTGAGTCTATGACAGCGCCTGGCGGTGGCGGGAAATCTTACTCTTATCATCCTGGCAATCTCAAATTCGTTGCTGACCGCGAGCTCTCCAATGGCATCAACCGTTTTGTGATTCACGAAAGTGCACATCAGCCCGATGATGTCCACGTTCCCGGAATGTCGCTGGGCGGAATCGGCCAATGGTTTAACCGTCATGACAGCTGGGCCCCTATGGCTGGTATTTGGGCCGACTATATGAGCCGCAGTTCCTTCATGTTGCAGGCCGGCAAGAATGTAGCCGATATCCTTTATTATTATGGTGAAGACGGTAATGTGACTTCTGTATTCCAGCGTCCTTCCACGATTCCTGCAGGTTATCAGTGGGATTACCTGAATCCGGATGGCCTTGTCCATCATATTCATTATGCCAAGGGAAAGATGGTCTCTACCGGAGGAACTGCCTATAAGGTGCTTTGGATGGACCGTAATGTGGATGTGATGTCCGTCCCCGTACTTCGTAAGATTGCCGATCTGGCAAAAGCCGGCGCATGGATTGGCGGTGTCCGTCCTACCCGTAGCGCATCTCTCTCAGATGATCCTGCAGAGTTTGGCGCTCTGGTTGCCCAGATCTGGGACAGCGGCAGAAAGAATGTAGTAGAAACAAAGGAACTTGGAGACTTCCTTAAAGCTGCAGGTGTGGCTCAGGACGTGAACATTCCTGCTGGTTATAAGTTCCTCCACCGCACGCTTGCCGATGCTGAAGTTTATTGGGTGAACAAGCCTTCCAAGGATTATCAAAAAGTGACCTTGTCTTTCCGTGTCAACGGACTTAGGCCGATGCTTTGGCATCCGGACAGCGGCATGAAGGAAGAGGTTTCCTATTGGAAGAAGAACGGACGCACTGAAGTGACCATAAATCTGGTCCCCGATGACGCTGTATTTGTGGTTTTCGCCGGTAAAGCGGATAAGGAGTATTCCGTAAAGCCTGATGAAATCCTAAGCGAAATCCCTGTTGAAGGAGCATGGACCGTCACTTTCCAGGAAAAGCGGGGCGCCCCGGCGTCGGCCACCTTCGAAAAACTGGACAGTTATACGGAATCTTCTGACAAGGGGATAAAGTACTTCTCCGGTATTGCAAGTTATACCAATACCTTTGAGGCATCTACCGAAGGAAAGAAGACTATCCTTGACCTTGGAAAGGTTGCTGACCTTGCCGAAGTTTATGTTAACGGTGAGTATTGCGGTGCAGCCTGGAAGGAACCCTATCGGGTAGATATTTCCAGGGCTGTCAAGGCAGGGGAGAATAACCTTGAGGTGAAAGTGGCCAATGTGTGGGTGAACCGTCTGATTGGAGACGAGCAGCCGGGCGCCACCCGGATTGCATGGACCGATTCCCCGGCAACCCCGGCCGATATTCCACTTCTTCCGGCAGGACTGCTTGGACCAGTTAAGATTGTGCTTTCAAAGTAGGTTTTGCAGAATTTGCCAAGTAATATGATGAAAATGCAAAGATAACCTTGCATATATCAGTGATATTTGCAACAGGTACGAACCGCATAACACAAAAATAACAATAATAACTATTACCACTTATGAGAAAAAAACTATTTCTTCTCGCCGCAGCTCTGATGAGCGTTGTCGCATCTTTTGCGCAGCCTCGCCAGATTTCCGGTAAGGTGGCGGACGCCAATGGCGAACCGCTGATCGGTGTGGGTATCGTTGTCAAAGGTACTACCACCGGAACCATGACGGATGTGGACGGATCGTTTGTACTAACCGTCCCCGCCGATGCCGTCCTTGAGATTTCTTCTATCGGTTATGTCTCCCAGGAAATTGTCGTGGGAAACAAGACCCAGTTTGACATTGTCCTCGAAGAAGACAACGAACTCCTGGAAGGGACAGTAGTCATTGGTTACGGTACCGTCAAGCGTACCAACTTTACAGGCTCCGTGACAAACGTCAACGTAGGGGAGAGCGCTGTGGCCAATACGCCCAAAACCAATGCCTTGGATATGCTCCGCGGTTTGGCTCCCGGTCTTGTGATGTCCCAGTCCGGTGTGGCAGGTGCAACCCCCAACCTCCAGGTACGTGGCCAGAAATCCATATCGGCCAGTGCCAATCCTTCCGTTTCTCAGCCTCTGATTGTTCTTGACGGTGTCATATTCAAGGGATCCATCAACGACATCGATCCCACTACCATTGAATCTATGAGCGTACTCAAGGATGCTACGTCTCTTGCTTCCTATGGTTCACAAGCGGCCAACGGCGTTATCATGATTACCTCCAAGAAGGGTATGGTTGGCAAGCCCATGATCAACTTCCGCGGATCCGTTACACTTGTTGGCCAAAACTACACTCCGCAGCTTCGTAACGGCAATGAGTACGTGGAACTCATCAATGCACGTCAGGGCTTTGCTCCTGACAATACCAGCTGGATGAGCGATCTAGAAAAGGCCAACTACGCGGCAGGCAAGGAAACCGACTGGATCAAGTATGTAAGTCAGACCGGTGTCCAGCAGGATTACTCCCTCAATGTGTCCGGCGGTACCGAGGACCGCAAGCTCAACTATTTGTTCGGCGCTTCCCACAGCGACAACAAGGGCTTCATTCAGGGAAACCGCTTTATCCGCACCACCATCACTTCCCGTATTAACGCCAATATCAACAAGTATATCAGCGCCGGTATGAACTTCAACTGGGCCAATATGAAGGATGACGGTGTGCGTCCCAGTTACACCCGTTTCTTTTCGCCCTACGGCGAACCTTCCATGCCCGACGGCGGCCGCCGCAAATATATTATCGGCGCCAATCAGGAGACCGCGTTGAACCCTCTTTGGAATGTATTCGAAGGTATTGACGCCCAGTTCCGCGGCAACGCTGCCACCATCGGCGGCAATGTGGAGGTGAAGTTCCCCTGGGTGGAAGGGCTCAGCTACAAGATAACCGGTAACTACACCGTGCGTAACTTTGACACCCGCCGTTTCACTCACGAGCGCAACCTGATCCTTCCCACCGATACGGAGTATACTACCGAGACCTACGACAAGTATCTTGCACAGGCCAGCGGTTATATCACCAACGCTAAGCAGGTCTCCTGGGTTCTGGATAACATCCTTACATATACTCGCGAGTTTAGCGATCATTATGTGAATGCCACCCTTGTTTACACCCGTGACTACAACCGTAACGAAACGGTACGTTCCGACGGTCTTGATTTTTCAGGTGTTGGCAATACTACCCTTGGATTCTGGGGACTGAATAATGCCAATACGCAGAATATTACCACTCTGGATTACACGCTTCACACCGATGTGGGTTATCTTGCCCGTGTGAACTATTCCCTTAAAAACAAGTATCACCTTAATGCTTCCTTCCGTCGTGATGGCTCCTCCGTTTTCGGAACAGAACACAAATGGGGTAATTTCCCTGCTGTGGGTGCCGCTTACACCATCTCCGACGAGCCTTGGTTCAAGGTAAAGAGTATCGATTATCTCAAGCTCAAATTATCCTGGGGTAAGAACGGTAATCAGAGCCTCCAGCCTTATGGTACCCTGTCCCGCATGGCAATGGGCAAGTCCGGCGGTTATGTGGGTTACTTTGACGGTCAGCCCATTTTCGCAGAGGCTATGACAACCCTTGGCAACCCTTATCTCGGATGGGAAACCACCACTTCTTGGAACGGTGGTTGGGAGGTAGATCTCCTCAATCGTGTCCTCCACTGGGAAACCGACCTCTATGTCTCCAAGACCACGGACCAGATTTTTGACCGTACTATCCCCGTGATGGGCTCCGGCTTCAACACCCAGAGCGCTACCATGGGACAGGTTAACAACTGGGGTATTGAGAGCAGCCTGCGGGCTAATATCATCCGCAAGCGGGATTTCACCTGGGACGCAACGCTTAACTTCTCTCTTAACCGTAATAAGTTAGTTAAACTCTATGGCGGTGAAAAAGAGGAAGATGATATTACCAACGGCCTGTTCATCGGCAAATCTCTCGGTGCCATTTATGGTTATGAATATGCCGGTGTTGTTCAGGATACGGATGTGGAATTCATGCAGAAAAATGGCCGTACCCCTGGCGACATCATGGAAAAAGACCAGGACGGTGACGGTGTTATCACTCCGGCAGACCGTGTTATCCTCGGTTATACTCCCGAATCTTTCCGCATGAACCTGAATACCAACATTCACTGGAAGAACTGGAACCTCTATTTGATGTTCAGCGGCGTTTTCTCCGATAAGAAATACGGTAAGGCTCTGAACAACAATGCTGTTATGTCCTATACCGAAGGCATGATGTATCTTAACACCGTGAATCATCCTTTCTGGACTCCCGAGAATAAGGACAACTTCTATCCCAAGCCCTGGAATGCAGCAGGTACCCTCAACTATGTACAGTCCTATGGCTTTGTCCGCCTGCAGGATGTGAACCTCTCTTACTCTGTCCCCGAAAAGTTTGCCAGGAAGATCGGCCTTTCCGGAGCCCAGATCTATGTGTCCGGTTCCAACCTCTTCTTCATAGCTCCTTTCTGGAAGTACTCCGATCCTGAGGTGCGCAATTTCCAGAGCGCCCAGCTCCGCCGCACCGTAACCGTTGGCCTTAACGTAAGATTCTAACTCAGCAACGCCTTATGAAAAAGAATATCATTATCTCCCTGGGTTTTGCCGTCGCTCTCGTTTCCGTCGTAAATTCCTGCTCAAAGGACAGTGAATTCCTCAAAGAAGACCCCAAAACGATCTATGTTAAAGAGAATGCCTTTGACAAAGCTTCCCAACTTGATGCTGCTCTGGTGAGAGCTTATATCAAGTTTGACAACATGAATACCATCGCTCCTCTGTCCTTCCTACTTTCAGAAGGCTTTGCAGGCGACGTGGCTTCCAACCTGCTTCACGGTGACGGTTCCGACGTCCTTGGCGGTACCCGCGGCGAAAGTTCCGCCGCTACCGGTTTCAATAATTACTGGGCTTTACAGTCCACCAACGGCGAAGTCCTTAACGTCTGGACCTCTCTCTATCAGCTTGCCAGCTATGCCAATCTGGTTCTGGATGGTATGACCCTGGTAAAGGATCTTGATCCTGCCCAGGCTTCCTACATTGAGGCTCAAGCTAAATTCTTTATCGGCTGGAGCTATCTCCGCCTTGCAGAGTGTTTTGGCGGCGTCCCTATCCAGAGGGAATTCTCCGAGGAACTTAAGTTTGACTATGAGCGTGCCACCCGTGCCGAGACTTACACTTATGCCATTGAGAATCTTATGGCGGCCGTTGCAGGTCTTCCCGAAAAACCGGCCCAGAACGGGCGTGCGGGCAAGGGTATTGCCAATCACTTCCTGGCCGAGGCATACCTGGGCCGCGGTATCGAGACTGGTAGCACGGCCGACTATACTGCCGCTGTAAATGCTGCAAATGCCGTAATCTCTACTCACCCCATTATGACAAGCCGTTTTGGCGCTCGTGCACAGATTGGTGATATGGGAAACTCCAACGGCGTTCCCAATTATCGGCCCGACGGTACTCCCTATTTCGACCTCTTCGTGAAAGGTAACTATAGTGGCGCTTCCGGTAACACGGAGTCTCTTATGGTCTTTGAGCAGTCCGAGTATGCAACCCAGTCCATTTATGGTGGCTATCAAAATGCATTTGCCGTCACTTGCGGCCCTGCATTCCGTGACCTTCAGTGGTCCGAAGCAAAAATTGCCGAACACAAAGCCGCCGGTGTGGATGCTGGCAGTCCTTGGATGGGGCCTGACTTTGACCAGGTGAACTTCCCTGGCGGTCCCCTCGGAATACACCTTACCGGTTCCTGGGGAATCATCGGCTCTACGGACTATTCTGACGAAGATGTCTGGGAAGGCGATCTTGCCGTTGATGACCGTAACAACCAGAACGTTCGTTACAACCCCGTTGTAATGACAACGTCCAGCCCGTATTACATGCAGCCCGTCGAGAAGGACTGGCTTGCCATGCCCGCCGCTCTCTCGAGAGTTTCCGGCAAATATACCACTTTCGATCTGTGGGGATGGGATATGGAACATTGCCCGATGATGGCGTTCGGCGTATATTTCTGCTTCCAGTATGGACGTGACTGGTATATCGCCCGCAGTGCAGAGACCTATCTTCTCCGTGCCGAGGCCAAGCTTCGTGGCGGTGATACCGCAGGCGCCCTTGAAGATATCAATACCGTGCGTGCCCGTGCAAATGCTCTCCCTCTTGAAGATGCAGACATTTATACCATTCTTGACGAGCGCGCCCGTGAACTCGCATGGGAAGAAATGCGCTGGCCCACACTCCTCAGAATGGGCGGCAATGGCAGCAACGAAGTGATGAAAACCCAGCTTATGCATCATTCGCTTGGAACTGAGGATGTCCCCATGTTCGCAGAACAGACTTTCCCCGAGTGGACACTTTTCCCGATTCCTTTCGATGTAATCGCTCTCAATACCGGAGCCGTCATCGAACAGAATCCCGGCTATAAGTAGTCGATAAGTTTTAACCCTCGGCTCCCTGACCGGAACCGGGGGTTCTATTATATTTACTATCTTTGAATCATGGAAAAGATTTCACGCCGTAACGCCCTTAAATGGATGGGCCTTGGAATTGCCGGATTGGCATTCTCTCCCTATGTGAGAGCAGAAGTACTCATGGATGAGCCCACACTCAGGGAACTTATGCGCCCCCAGGGTCCTCAGGGCATGCCACCGCTCAAGTATAACGAACCTGTTGTCTACGAGGGACAGGATGTGATTATCCGCCGAATTGACGAGCACACCTGGGAGGGCAACGGCCACTTGATGGCCAACGAGACCATCTATATCATCGAAGGTAGCGAGAAGGCCATCCTCTTGGATGCCGGTACCAAAATTGATGGACTCCGCAAAATCGTGGAAGGAATTACTTCCAAGCCCATTACTCTTATAGCCACCCACGTGCATCCTGACCATACCGGCAGTGCTATCAACGATTTTGAGGAAATCTGGATCAATGCGGCCGATACTGTCAATGTGCCCATGTTTATGCAGGGTTATCCCGGAAAGATTAACTACCTGGAAGACGGGCAGGTCTTTGACCTTGGAGGCCGCTCCATTGAGGTTATTTTCACTCCGGGCCACACTCCCGGCAGCGCCACTTTCTTTGAGATGGACGGACGCAAATGGGGGTACAGCGGAGATGCCTTCGGCAGCGGAAACCTTCTCCTGACCACCAACTTCTCTACGCTTCTTGCCACCACAACGCGCATTGAGAAGTACATGAAAAAGCATGGAATAGAAAAAATGTATCCCGGTCACTACATGGGATCCAATCCTGAAACCCTCCAGCGAATCAGCGATCTCAAACTCATGAGCGAACAGATGCTGGAAGGAACCCGCAAGGGCGATGTCTCCGGACAGGGAATGATGGGCCTCAACGGCCGAATCCGTGACTATGGCGTGAACATCAGTTACCGGGATCCTCAAGGTTTGAAATAATGAAACGAGTATTCATGGCGGCCTTAGGGGCGGTCTTCTTGTTCTCCTCCTGCAGCGGAACCACCGATTATCAAGTGGTCAAGCCCCGCACTATTGTCTGTACCGACGGTGAAGTGGATGATTATGATTCATTTATTCGCCTCCTTCTCTATGCAAACGAGATGAGTATTGAGGCCATAGTTTATTCCGCCTCTCAGTGGCATTGGGCGGGAGATGGTAACGGAACACCTCTTCTTCCGGAGAACAGGGCCGATAAGGGGGGCATGAATCCTCCGCAGTTTGACGCTCCCAAGGAAAGCCATCGTTGGATTGGAACGCAGTGGATTCCAGACCTTATTGACGCTTACGGTGAGGTATGGCCCAATCTGGTGAAGCACGACGCTTCTTATCCGTCAGCAGAGCACCTGAAGAGCCTCATCAAGGTGGGTAACATCCGTGTGGAGGGAGACATGTCAGCGCCTACAGAAGGTTCGGAGGCAGTAAAGGCCATCATGCTGGACGACAAGCCCGGCCCGGTTTATTTCCAGGCCTGGGGCGGCACAAACACTTTTGCCCGTGCGCTCCTTTCCATCGAAGAGGAGTACAGGGACTCGCAGGAGTGGGATGCCATATATAAGAAGGTGTGCGATAAGATGGTGCTGTACATAATCCAGGACCAGGACGGTACCTACATGAACTATGTAGCCCAAAACTGGCCGGGCATAAAGACCATCTATAATGCCAACCAGTTCATCTCCTTTGCTTACCTTTGGAAACCCACTGTACCGGAGCCCTGGCATCAGTATCTGAAGGGTGAATGGTTCCGTGAGAATATTGTCAATGAGCACGGCCCTCTCACAGCAAAATACCTGGGAGCCGGCATTCATTATCCCTTCGACGATCCGGAGGATCATTATGGAGATCCGGAACTGGTCCGTCGTACGCCCGGGGCCGATTTCAACGACTTCATCTCTGAAGGAGACAGCCCTTCCTTTTTCTTCCTCTTCGATTTCTGGGGCCTACGCAGCCTTGATCATCCGGAGTGGGGGAGTATCGGCGGCAGGTTCAATGAGGTTAAGCCCGGATTTTGGGAAGACCCTCAGACCCGGGGCGGCTTCCGCCCCTTCGGCCCTCAACCCGAACCTGATGGCCATACGTTGGATCGCGAGGCAGGGGATTTTAACCCCTTTACCAGCCGTGTGGACATGATGTATCCCCAGACCCGATGGGTGGAGGTTCTGCAGAATGACTTCGCTGCCCGGGCCGATTGGTGCGTCACGCCCTATGAGGAGGCCAACCACGCTCCATCGGTTAAAGTGAATAACCTTGGTATATCGGCAAAACCGGGAGAGAAAGTCTCTATTAAAGCAAATGCTTCCGATCCCGACGGTGACAGGGTGGAAATAAGCTTTTGGCAGTATCGTGAGGCTGGTACATCCGATGCTCTTCTGGAAATCAGTCAGGATGGCACATTCTCCATTCCCGCAGATGTGGCTTCCGGAACATCGCTTCACATTATTGTGCAGGCGACAGATAGCGGAACCCCCTCGCTTACGCGATACCAAAGAGTTATTGTCACGGTGTTATAGTTTTTGAAAAGGATTTTGCAGGTTTTGCAAAACCTTTTTTGCTTAGTCTTGATATTTTTGTAATCAGATAATACTAATAACACGTGATATGAAAAAGCTTGTACTCTCAATTATCTCCCTGGCCATCTGCCTGGGCGTATTCGCACAGCCTGGCGGCCGTGAGGAAGGCCCCAACGTGCCCGGTATGGGTCGCCGCTTTATCCCGGATCCCGATCCTGAGAATGTCGTTTTCACCAAGCGACCGGATATGGGCTATGTCTTCGGAGGTGACACCCAGCCCCAGGGACGTTCCTTTAATAATGCTCCCACCTTCTTTGTGTATCCGGACACAAAACTGGACAAGGTCGGTGCCGAGGCTTTTGTGGAGAGTCTTGGTATGAAGGACGTGCTCAACGACAATTTTGGAACGGTCATTGTCATCAATCCCACCGACGCGAAGTATTCAGAGAAAGACTTCGATGTCTTTGTTACGATGTTCAACAAGTCACGTAGCGGCAACCTCAAAGTGTTGGGCTTTGGTGGGGGTGCCACATTCGTGAATCAAGTAATTGCTCCCAAGGCGGCGGGACATATTGCAGGTATAGTTACCGTGGGCGGAAAGCCCGCCAAACTTGCAAAGAACTTTGAAAGCGCCGGCGTTCCCGCCTATGTGGCTGGAAAGACGGCCGCAAAGGTCGCAAAGGAGTATCAGGCACTTAATGCCGCGCATGCCGACGAACCCTTGCTCCAAGTGGTGACATCGGCCCTCACCGCTCCCTCGGAAGTCTTTGCCGATGCCTGGGACAAAGTCCTATCCCGCAATTTCCGCTATAATAACTATAAACACACCCATTATGAGGGCGCCAAATTCGGCCAGTATGGTTCCTATGAACTGGAGCCTTATACCGATTGGGAGCGTCTCGGTCTCAAGAGAATTGTGGTGGAGCAGCCTGTTGCCTTCGGCCCCCAGGGCCAGCAGGGTCCCAATGTCCCCAAACAGCTTTGGTATGAATACTGGCCCGAGGAACTCATGGTGGGCGCCCCGGAACACAGTGTTCCCGTAATGGTGCTGCTGCACGGTAATGCCAATGACCCTCGTACTCAGGCCGAAACTTCCGGCTTCCTGCAGGTCGCCGGTGAGGAGCGTTTTTTCGTGGTGGAGATGGAATGGCAGGGTACGCGTAACTTCCAGGCAATGGGGCACGACGGTGTTGAAACTGTTATCTACATGCTTCTTCGAAAATATCCCCAGCTGGATCCTTCCCGTGTGTATGCCGAGGGCCTCAGTGCCGGGAGCATGACTGCTACCGCCCTGGGTATCAAAAAATCCCATGTGTTTGCCGCCGTGGGCGGTCACTCCGGTGGTCTGTTCGGTGGTATGGGGATGGGCCCCTTCCCGGGTTTTGAATCCCTTTGGAACGAGGCAACTCAGAAGCGCGGATCTGTAGAGACGCCTTACTGCTCTGTCTTCGGCACCATGGATACAACCGTCCCTTACATGACAGAGGACAATTGGAAGGGGAACAGCTACCTCAATGCTTGGAATGCGTATGAGCAGATGAATGGCATGGAAGTAGTGAATGAAATGGATTTCTCCATAGACCCCGTTTTCGGCCAAAAGTTGCAGGACCGCGAAACTATCGTAACGAATAAAGGTGACGGCATTGTCATTGAGACCGGCCAGCTCTACAAAGGAAACGTGCCATTGATCCGCCTTGTGGCCGTCATGGACTATGGCCACTGGAACTTTATGCCCACGGCCCGTATCATGTGGGATTTCTTCAAACAGTACAGAAGAGACCCTGAAACCAAGAATATTATGTATTTAGGCAATACTCCCATGTTAGAAAACCACACTCCTAATCCCGAAAATGCTCTCCGCGCCCAGCAGTTCCTTAAGTCCGCTGGCACCTATGAACTGGCAACCGTAGAAGGCAACCAGCCTCGCGTCCGAATCTTCGGCACCGCCGAAATCTTTGAAGGCAAACTCTATATCCAGACCGGCAAGGTAAAGAATGTTTACAAGCAGCTCATCGCCAACCCTAAGGCCGAAATCGTTGCATTCAAGGACGGTGAGTGGATTCGTATCGCATGTGAACTCATCCCCGACGAGAGAATAGAGGCCAAACAGGACATGCTGGACAAAAACCCCGACCTCCAGGGTATGTATAAGGCCGATGATGACAATACCATTGTCCTTTACATGCAAAACGCCCACGCAACCATATCTTCTTTCACTCACGAACCCGTATGCTTTGATTTTTAAGCGTTTTTGCAAGTATTGACAATTTTTCTGCAATAATTGCAAAGCCCTATTCTTCCAGTCAACGTACCTTTGCATTGGTTAAAATGTATGGTTAGGTTAGTTGGAGCCCTGATGCTGATGTTCAGCGTCGGGGCTTCGGCTTTTTCCTATCCGTTTTTTTTGTATCTTTGCGCTGCTAAAAATGAAACTATGAAAAAGATAGTCCTGATAGTTGGAATTCTGGCCGTCCTGGGCGGCACCTTCTTCACCAGCACTTCCTGCGGCACCAACGCCGGAGCCAAGGGCACCGACACCCTCAAAATCAATACTACGGAAATGGGAGCCGATATTATCGGCTTCAATGGCGCCACGCCGCTGGAGATTTCGGTGTGCAAGGGTGTGATTACAAAAATAGAGGCGCTCCCCAACCAGGAAACGCCCCGCTACTTTCAGATGGTAAAGGACAGCCTGCTGACTAAACTCGTAGGCAAATCCGTGGAGGAAGTCAAGGCGGCCGAACTGGATGCCGTTACCGGTGCCACTTATTCTTCCCAGGCGGTTATCCGCAATATCCAGAGGGCCTTGGAAGCCGGCCAGCCGGAATAGTCCCGGGCGCTACTTGAGGTGGCGCTTCAGGAAATCCATTACATATTGGTGATACAGTTCCACGTGCTGGGGCTGGTAGAAGCCGTGTCCTGCTCCAAAGATCATGTGCAGTTCGCAGTTCTTGTACACGTTGGAGGCCTTGGCGGAGTACTCGGGCTTTACCAGGGAGTCTTCCGTGCCGTGGACGATGAGCACTTCTCCTTGATAGCCAGAGATTTCCTTATAGATGTCAAACCCGTCGTAGAACTTGTCGTAATAGGCTTTGCCAATGTTCATGCCCATGAAATTCACCGTTTCGGGGACATCGGCCAGGGTGGGATACATCGCAAAGCCGTCGTCCGGGATGCATAGGGCAGGGAAGGTAAGGCAGATGGCGTTGATCTTCTTTTTGACATAGGGGGCCGTGATGGCGCTCACGCAGCCTCCCTGGCTTTCACCCAGGAGGAAAACATTCTTTTTGTCCACGAAGTCCCAGCTGCGCACCATGTCAATCACGTCTTTCAGGTTCTGACGCTCCGTGAAGATGGACATGTCCTCCGTGCGGCCCTGGCTCTGGCTGCGGGGAGAACCGCCCGCAAAGTCGTAGCAATATGCTACATAGCCGGCTTTGGCCAGCTTATCGGCCATGGCGTAGAAGCCATGGTGGGTGCCGCCATAGCCGTGGGAAAGGATGACGGCCGGGTGCTTGCCGGGCGTAACGGGTATGAAGGCTTCTCCGTATAGCTGATTGCCGTTACTGACGCAGCCCACCACTTCCATTTTGTAAGCCGGATCCGTGGGCGGCGTGTTCATCTTGCGGAAAAGCTCCTCAATCTCCTCCCGGGTCATATTGCCGAAGGAATTGCTATTGCCAGGCTGGCTGTAGGCCAGCGATGTAGTGAGGACGCACAGGGTCAGAAGGGAAAGAATGCGTTTCATGGTATTGGGCTATTTGTCTCGCGAAGATAGTGAAAAACGGACTAAAAACTAAATCCGATCTTGGGCCCTATGGTGAAGTTGAGCTTTTTGTCCGTAGTGTTGTTGTATTGGAACTTGACGGGCTGCAGGTCCATGACAACGCCCAGCGAGAGTTTGCTGCCTTTTTGGCCGATGTGAACGGCTGCGCCCAGATCCAGAACTCCCAATACGCCGCCTTTTATGCCCAGCGTGTGATCCAGGTCCTTCAGATTGATTTATTAAGTTCGCCCATGGCTAGGCAACAAATATGCCATGGCTTCCCCGCCTGGTTTTGGTTTTTTCCGGGAAATGGTTAACTTAGTTGACTGTTAACACTATAGGTATGAAACGTTTTTTTGCCCTCCTTGCCCTATTGCTCCGTGCTGGGAACGGCCGATAATGTGGTGCCTTATATCAAGCCTGACAATTGGAAAGGCAACGGTTACCTCAATGCCTGGAACGCATACCAGCAGATGAACGGCATGGAGGTCGTGCGGGAATTGGACTTCTCTGTGGATCCGGTCTTTGCCCAGAAACTGCAGGACCGGGAAACCATAGTTACCAATAAAGGAGACGGTATTGTGGTGGAAACCGGCCAGCTGTACAAAGGCAACGTGCCGCTTATAAAAATAGTGGCCGTAATGGACTACGGCCACTGGAATTTCCAACCTACCGCCCGCATCATGTGGGACTACTTCAAGCAGTTCCGGCGGGATCCTGAGACCAGGAAACTGATTTACAATCAATAACCTCTGGATAGGAAATCGGCCTGCACAGGGCCGATTTTTTTATACCCTTCCTCGTTCATGTGCAGTCTGTCCTTCAGATAATACTGGCTGTAGTTGAACTCATTGATGCCTTGCAGGGAGAACTGGTCCAGGACGGGAATGCCGTAGTAGGCGCAGCATTCTTTCTGGGCCTGGATGTACTGGGCGAAGGTCTTCCCTGTCTTGTTGGGCTGGGTGGAGAAAGGATTGTGACCGGCGTCCTGGCTGAAGAAGCGCAGGGAGGTGAAGAAATAAATCTTTGCCTTGGGGTTCTTCTCCAGGATGGTCTTGATGCAGTAGTTGATGCCGCCGCATTGGGTGTGCAGCTTTTTCTCATCATAGCCGTCCAAGGCCGTGTAGTCCTGCCAGCTGCCGCAGGGACGGCTATTGGTGTAGTCGTTGGTGGAGGCCCAGAGGACATATACGTCGTAAATGCCGGCCTGGTCCACCTGTTTCTGCACGGAGCAGCCCTGGTCCACGGAGAAGCCTGCTCCGCCCACACCAAAGGTGGTGACTTCAGCCTGGAGCCTGTCGGCCCAAATCTGCTTGGCCGCGTCGGACTCCTTGTTCACGGAGAGGGAGCCGCCGAAAACGGTGATGCGTTGGGTAATCTTGCCCTTGCGGGGCTTCAGCACATGCTTTTCCGGCTCCGGCTTCTGTGCTGCCAGATAGGCCTGGACGGAGAAGGGAAGGGTAATGGAAGAGGCGTGCTGCGCTCCTGTCAATACCTGCTGGTGCGCCACGCGAACCGAAGCCTGTTCCGACCATACGCCCGGATAATTGGAGTGGAGGCTGTATTGGGGAAAGTCGGAAGAACAAATGTCCACACGGATGCGGCTGCCTGCGGAGATTTCCCACTCGATGGGCAGCAGTTTGATGCGAACCGGCACAACTTCTCCCGGCGTGTAAGTACCCCGGGGACCCAGCTTATCCTCCCGGAAGGCCAGAGTAGCGATGCCCGTACGGATGTTGTAAGTGCTGCCATCGGCCTTTTCTTCGCTGATTTTCACAGCTACGGCCGTGTCTTCGCAGTCCGAGGAGAACCAGACGGTGGCTTCTGGACTGCCGGACAGGTAGAGGGGCTGCTCTAGGGGTTCACTGCGGAAGAAAAGGATATCGTCCCGGTAGCCCACCGGCGGCTGAAGGCGGCTGCCTTTGCGGTCATCTGCGCTGAACAGGGTCTCGCCGCCCACGGAGAAGACGGGATGGGAAGGGTCGTAAGTATAGGAAAGGGCCGATGCTTCCGCGGGTGCCTGCCCTTGCAGCGTGCCGTCGGCATAAAGGAAATAGGAGACGGGAAAGACCTGCCGGGAGGGCCATTCGGCCAGGTGAAGCCATTTGTCGGCGCCAACCTGGTACACAAGGACCTCATGTTCAGGGTCTTTTTCCTCCAGCAGGAGGGAATGGAACCATTCAAAAGTATCCAGGTTGATGTTTACCTCGGCGTCGTGTACCAGGCCCGGAAGTTCCGGCGTAGTTTTGTAATTGTGGTCCCAGCCGCCAACGATGAGCCGGCTCTTGGCCTTGGTTTCTTCCGGGAGAAGTTCGTAGCCCAGCAGGGTCCCTTCCATGTGGTGGTCAAAGTGGCCGGCCACTATGGTCATGGGCACCGTAATCTTAGGCGGAATGCTTTTCAGGAGTTCCCAGAAGCCGCTGTGCCAGTAGGGGTCTGTATAGTCGGTATGCGTGATCCAATCCCGGTACCAGAGTAGCGGAGCACCCAGAAGGTCTTCATCCATCGTTACTTGCGGGCGGTACAGCATCTGGTCTCCGTACTTGAAATCCGTGGTAAACTCCGTTGGCTTCCGGATGGGCTCGGTGGCATTGCCTATGGCCCAGGCCGTGAGGATATCCTGCCGGAACAGCCCGCTGGAATAGGCCGAAAGATGACGGTCCACCCCGTAGTGCTCCAGGTAGATGCCCTTTACCTTGGGAGGCAGGACATCGGCTACAATCCAGGAAGTGAGGCCCATATAGGAACAGCCGGTAAGGCCGATACTCTTGCACCAGGACGCTTCCTGCAACCAGCTCAGCAGGGCAATACCGTCTTCCCGTTCATGGACATTGGGCTCGAAAACACCCTCCGAACCGCCGGTTCCCCGGCAGCGCTGGATGACCACGCCGATGCCTCTTTCGGCATAATCCCGGGCACCCTTCATCCAGTCCCCGGTAGGGAAGTTCAGGTAGGGGCTGCGCCAGACCACTACGGGGAAAGGCTCCTGCGTTTCAGGCAAATACAGCTGGGTTACCAGCTTGCTGCCATCGGCCGCAGCCACCAGCGTGTCTTTATATACCATCCCGCATGTGGCGGGAACGGTGGTAGGAATACTTTCGAAAAACTGGGCCCGTGCCGCCAGTGGCAGCAGCAGACTAAATACAAGTATCAGAAAGCGTTTCATACTCTAAGTTAGTATTCGTACAGTTTCACCCTCAGGGCCTTTACCTGGCCGGGGGCAAAGGAGGTGATGCCCATGGAGGTTTCGTCGCCGTTCAGGCGGTGGAAGTACTCGCTGCCGTCCGTATCCTGGCGAATTTCATCCACCGAAAGGATGCCGGCGTTCTTCCCGCTGGTGGAAGTGACGGCCAGCATGGCGGGGCCCACACCTCCCAGTATCAGGAATTCCTCTGCGGAGCGCTGGAGGATGAGAACGCCCGAAACAGGCGTTAAGCCGGCTTCCACCGCATGGGCCGATGCGCCCGTCATGGCGGTAAACAACTCCGTATTGTTGGGAAGCAGGATGAAGCGGTAGCCGCCCAGTTCTGCCTGGTCCATAGCCCGGCCGGCCGGGGGGTCGATGAGCAGCCCGGCGGTTTTCCCGCCCTGGATTTCGTTCATGTATCGGCCCAACAGGGCGTAGGTGATATCAATGGAAGCACCCTTGGCGCTGTCTATGCCGAAAGGTGCATAGCACGAGGCCCCGTATTTTCCGAAGGTGTAGAAAGCGCGGGAGGCGCCGTCCGGAGAGGACGTGGTTTCCGGGATGAACAGGGGATATCCGGCCTGCGTGTACCCGTCGCATATCCAGTCGTAAACATTCGTGGCGTAGATGTCCGGAGACAGGAAATCGATGGACGGGGCGGCTGCTTTCCAGATGTCGGACACATGCGGCAGGGGGCCGCCGCAGGGATAATTGCCGGGCACGCACTGGCCTTCCGTCTTCTGCCAGGCATTCACATACATGGGCAAAGCGTATTCCTTTTTCCCGGTCGAAGCAACGGCTTCAACATAGGAAGCGTACTGCCAGGTATTGAAGAGCTCTTCCGTGATATAGGGATATGTATCCTGCCAGGAGCCTTCCTTCAGGGTAAGGGTTCCAGTTCCAAACACTTCTTCCCAGC
>Ga0310696_10002132_pt1 | contig 26845 bp, 10 predicted proteins | sample AusTroGonzalo_MG_4_FD_203885 | JGI IMG/M metagenome (GOLD analysis project Ga0310696, IMG submission 203885) | Bovine rumen microbial communities from tropical cattle in Woodstock, Queensland, Australia - Gonzalo_02 (v2) (version 2) | ecosystem: Host-associated > Mammals > Digestive system >...
TCGGTGTTACCTTGTCCTTGACAGTTATTGCAACCGATGTGTTATTCTTACATCCGTTGCCGTCGGTGACAGTTACAGAATAAGTGCCTCCTGCTGTTATCGGAGTAATCCTATAGGTGTTTCCACTAGCAGTTCCCGCCGTTGCGCTGCCGTTGCTCCAAGTATAGTTGCTGTAACCCGTCGTGGCGGTAAGAACTTCCTGCGAACCTGTACAGATAGTTGCGTCTGATGGTGTTATAACAACGTTAGGAAGAGGATTAACAACTACCGACACACTGCCGTTGTCGGCACACTGACCGCCATCCACAACAAACGAATATGGTGTTCCCGATGGACTTGGTGTAGAAGTATTGATTGACGACGGATTCCAATGTCCTGTTATAGTACTTCCCGTAACAGGGTCAACCGTCGTGCATGACGGAAGTGATGCTGGTGTCGCTCCCACGCAGTAAGGACCAGGTGCGGTGAACGATGGTGTTACCTTCTGCTTGACAGTTATTGCAACCGATGTGTTATTCTTACATCCGTTGCCGTCGGTTACAGTTACAGAATAAGTGCCTCCTGTGGTTATCGGAGTAATCCTATATGTGTTTCCGCTAGCAGTTCCCGCCGTTGCGCTGCCGTTACTCCAAGTATAGTTGCTGTAACCCGTCGTGGCGGTAAGAACTTCCTGCGAGCCAGTACAGATAGTTGCGTCTGATGGTGTTATAACAACGTTAGGAAGAGGATTAACAATTACCGACACACTACCGTTGTCGGCACACTGACCGCTTGTTACATTGAAGCTATATGTATTTGTGCCAGGACTTGACGTGCTTATCGTGTTCGGATGCCAACTTCCGGTAATCACACTTCCACTAACAGGGTCAACCGCAGTGCATGATGGAAGGGATGCTGGTGTTGCTCCAACGCAGTAAGGTCCAGGGTTGGTAAACGTCGGTGTTACCTTGGCCTTCACCGTTACCGTTGCTACCGCCGAATTGTGACAGCTGCCCGATGTTCCCGTTACAGTAACCGTATACGAGTTTCCTGCGACAATACTAGAACTTGACGTCGAGAAACTTACACTGCTGCCCGAACCAGATGACAGATATGTCGTCTGGTCCCAAGTGAATGAGGTTGCTGTAGTACTCTGGGCCTGTAATGTGACGGATGACCCCTTGCATACAGACGGGCTGTTGACCGAAATGTCAAGTTGTTTCGACACAGTTATGGTTCCTGTTGCTGTTGCTGGAGAACACGAGCCTCCTGCAACTGATATTGTATAATTATAAGTGCCAATGCTTGATGGGGCCGGAGTACCAGATATTCTTAATACGCCTGCACTTGCCGAATAGGTTATTCCGGTTGGCAAAGGACCTACCGAAACAGTAGCATTTGCAGGTGTATAATTGTACACAATATCATCCATTGGATTGCCAATACATATAGTAGGTGATGTTTCTCCACTTTGATGTGCCAATGTTGGCGGCACGTCAATAGTTACATTTATGTTTGCCGTAGCCGAACAACTTTGAATTGGAATAATATAACCAATGCGGTTGCCGGAATCGTATCTTACACCACCATTTACAACTATTGCTCTCTGAAGGTTAGTAGCAGCATTGTATGCTATATTACCTGCCGATGTATTTGAGCCTATGCCTCCAGTACCTATAGGAACGGCCTTTCCTGTAGCAGTTGCCGTAGGTGCATCAACCACTATCGCAGGCACACCGTTTTGCACAATCAGGTCGTACTGCTTTAAACTGCTGCTAGTTACCGAAATTGTATATGTACCCGATGTTGTCGCTGTATAGTTTTGCGTAGTAACTCCCAGTGAAGAACCATTGCGGCTCCACGAGTAAGTTGCATTTCCACAGTTGGTATTTATTGTAGGTGTTATGTCATAACTTCCGCACCTTGTTATACTTGTTGGAGAAATTGTTACAGTTGGTGTCTGGGGAACATAGATTGTTATTGATGCCGTTGTAGCAGAACCGGAACCGCCTTCTGTAACAGAACAAGTATAAGTGTAATTTCCTCCAGTTGTTGGAGTTACGGTTATTGTGTTGGATGTAAGGTTGGTATGGCTACTCGGCAATCCTGCGCCTGAGCTTGGCGATGCGCTCCAAGTGTAACGTGGAGAAGAAAAGCCTGTTGCCGTTGCCGTAAGTATAGTTCCCGAACCCGAACAGCCAACGCTTCCTGACGAAACAGAGAGCGTGCGGCTAATTGGCGCAGCCGACTGCACCGTTGAATATTCGCTATTACAATATGTAGAACCATTGCCATTTGCCCTTACTCTGAAATAACGCGTGCCAGATGCAAAGCTAACGGTGGTCGATGTACCTGTTACGGTTTGGCTTCCATCCGAACAAGCACTAGTTGAACCCCACTCCACAGTATATCCCGAAGCATTAGACACAGCACCCCACGAAAGGCTTACACCACCGACAACTGGTGTTGCTGTAAGTGTAGGTGTGGCAAGAATGGTACATGGAGTTGTATAGTTGAACTTGATATTGGGACGGTGCATATAAGATGTGTAGTTTGAAGTATTGCTTATATCTCCATAATTGGCAGGACTATCAGCACTTCTGTACATATAATAATAATTAGGTGATGTTGAAGAATATCGCCATCCTTGGTTAGTAAGGAAAAACGGAGAGCCAGTAGTACCTTTCTGCCGACAAACGATAACCAGAAGATTGCTGGTTCCATCGTAATCGAATGGGGTATCAAGAGAGAAAGTTTGCCATCCTTCTGTATCACTTCCAATTTCAATGTTAGTTCCTGTATATACAAGCGTTCCTGTTGTAGCAGGAGAACTGGTGCTTATTGAATTGGATGCTGTATTTACTAAATAAATTTTTAATGTACCTATTAATTTGCCAGCATTGTTATGGTAGAATGCAACGGAAGTAATCCTTTTGGCGCTACCCATTTCTGATGACGTATAAATGAACTGAGTTGTGGAATAATAGAAAAAGGTATTTCCCATAACAGACCCAGGCACAAAAGTACCAGCTGATGAATTTCCAGCAGAGTAGTTAGTACCTGTTCCAATTGTCAACGTTTGTTGTCCTCTCACCCCACCAGCAATTACCGTTATGGCAAATGCAAGTAATATTGCCTTTAGTACTGATTTATTCATTGTTTTCGATTTATTATTCTGGTTCTTCATAGTCATTCATTATTTATTCGTTACATACTGGTGTCCCAACTCTTGTTGGCGACAAATCGTTTTCAGGACAATACGGATCAGCCCCAACTGGCATCACCGCAAAATTGTACTGCTGTCCGTTAGTTAGTTCTGGTATTGTTATTGGCGAAGTCGCATTAGGCACACTCCACACATTACTTGTATTGCTATTCGGATCGTTTACACCATAATATAATATATAGGAACTTGCATTGGGAACAGATGTCCACGAAACTCTTACCGAACGGTCGGTTTCCTGAACAACATTAAGCGTTGGCGGGTCAAGATGAGTGCAAGTGATTATTGGTGTCAATGGCTCTATACAGAATTTGTCAAGCGTCATGTATGCTGGATAGGTATTATCGCTTGAAGCATAGCTATTGGCATGTATTTTCATTCCTACATAATAGTCCCCTTCCGTAGTTATCTCAAATTTTCCATTTATTCTAACAAAAGAATTACAAGCTGATGTCGGAGTAGTATATGTGTAAGATTCCCATCCTGTTCTAGTATATTGCCATATCAAATCTGACATTTGTGTCATTTGTGTGTAGTTTGGCGTTGTCCCATAGTATAAATTACATACGCTGCCTGCTATCATGCCTTCTAATAAAGCACTGTAATTAATTGACATATCTACTTCAGAAGAATAAAGTACTGAATATGCATATGTAGCCGGATACAAATGCATAACTGGCGGATATAAATAAACATCCTGACAATAAGTCTTACGAGCCGGTGCATATTCAATATACAGGCATTCCGAACCTACTGCTGCACACGTTTCACCAGAACGGTAAGAAGATATATCTTCCCTCATCATATCGGAATGTTGTGCATTTATTATGGATATAGTAGCTGGTGATGTGCTATAGTTAGTCCAACTATTAGGATTTGACCATACGTTTACCGTATATGTCCAATCAGACGGAAGGCCGCCGACAGGAACATTATTTAAATCGTTGCACTGTGCAACATCATCACAATGCGCTGTTACAGAATAGGCGGAACTTACATAATTCGAATAAGCATCCAAAATAATATAATACGTTGTCCCTTCAATCAAATTCGCCGACAAAATTTCCTCTGGCGCACTTGAATTTGGAATTACCACAGTGCTTGCCAAAACATCATTAGCCTGGCAGTCGGTTGCAATTGCCATAATTACAGGAGAGCCTGATGTCACAAAAGCGCCAAAGCTATAATTTCCTGTCGTCGTAGGCACAAAACTATAAAAAGCTTCGCCTCCGTTTCCGACGTATGTTCCAGACGTACAGACAACAGTGCTTGTCGTCGTAGTCGAACCTGTATAAGTCTGTTCACACGTCATCGGTGTGGCATTGCATGGGTTAGCTTCTCCAAAGCAGAATTTTATTTCCGGTCTTTCCTCTCCACTATTAACGACACTGCCCGTATATGTCGAGACATTATTTGCATTCAATGTAATTTGATTTGTAAGACTGCTTTGATAAGCCATCATATTTGGACTATTCGTATAGTAAAAATCGGAGCAGCAGCCATCATCAGGATTGGTTCTGCGGAATGCAATAAGCAAATTGCTGGTTCCATTCCATTGCCAGTTTGCACTGCTTATATCTATGCTGTTCCATCCATTATTTGCTGGAGTGAAAGTATATGAGCCACTATAAACTTGTTGTAGACTTGCATCTGTAACCCATGTCGTGGGAACCGACGTGGCAGAAGTCTGACCAAGATAAATTTCAAAATTATAAGTGCTGGATGTTTCTTCTTTATAGTGCAACGTTATGTAATTCAAAACACCAGCTGCAACACCCGCCGCACTCAACTCAGCTGCAGTATATAGCTGCTGGGTATATGCATAAGAACGAGTATATGTATATACACCACCGTGAGTTCCCACATTATTTTCAGTATAAGCAGTTCCAGTACCAATTCTTGCGCACCCGTCCGAAACGACAACCGGATAGTTCAGTGTCACCGAACAATAGCTGCTATGTGACCATGTAATATGTATTGTTGTTGCACCTTCGCCTGCAAAAGTAACCACACCGCTGCTATTAACAGTAGCCACATCACTATCGTATGATTGATATGTAAAAGTTCCACCGCTGGGCAAACTGCTTGTAAAATTATCAGGGAGATTAACAATAGTGCCAATATCGGCAACCATAACATTGCACAAACCTGTTGGCAATGAGAATGTGCCTGATGGCTGGACGCATGGCGTATATGTAAAAGTCGTCTTGGGAATAAAGTTCCGTTGTGTAGCGGAAACCAACGACATGTTAGAGGAATGATGACCTTGAACAGATGCATCAGACACTGTTTTTCCATACCACATACCAGAAAAAGAAGTAATTTCACTACCTGGAGTAGATGTATAAATACCTACAAGCAAATTGCCTCCGTTGTATTCAAAACCTGTATTAAAATTTACAGTAACCTTATAACTACTAATACTCAAAGGTCCATCATATACAATTGTAGCACCCTCAGTGCCTGAATATTCACTTATTGCTGTATTATCAACTACCTTTAAGAACACCTTATACGAACCCATGGAGTAACTTGTTGTAGTTGAATAAAATTCCATCTTTGTAATTGTACCAGTCATTGTACTTAGGTATGTTGCAGGGATAACGAACTCTGACTTTAAGTAATAATCCCTATTTGTAACATGAATTGGCACATAAGAATTTTGATTGCCATTATCACAAACAGTCAGAGTGCTCTGCCCGAAAGCCATTCCAACCGTCAGCAGTCCAACCAAAACTACGGCAACAATTTTCAATATTTTATTTATATCAATCATTCTATTCATACATTTTATTAGTTACACACTGGCGTTCCAACTCTCGTTGGCGACAAATCGTTTTCGGGACAATACGGGTCCGAACCAACTGGCATCACAGCAAAGTTGTACGGCTGTCCGTTGGTTAGTTCTGGTATTGTCATTGGCGAAGTCGCATTTTGAATACTCCACACATTACTTGTATTGCTGTTCGGGTCGTTCACACCATAATATAATATATAGGAACTTGCATGAGGTACAGAATTCCAAGAAATAGACACCGAACGGTCGGTCTGATTAGTAACGGTAAGCGTAGGCTGGGCAAGTTCCGTGCAGCATGAAATGACAGAAATGGGTTTTGTTGCAGGCGAAATACAAGGTGAATTAGGAATGAATGTGTAGTCGGTAGAACCTAATATAGACGTATTCACATAAGAAGGGCTCCATGTTCCTTCAATACCATTTATGGATGTTGGCAAATCGTCGGCCTCCTCACCCCGGCAATACGACGACCGTATTCCGTCCAGATTTAGATCACTAACAGGAGTACACACATCAAAAGCAACGCTCAAATATGCCTGAATCCGATTAGTAGCCGGATTTGCACATGGAGTAAAAGATGAATTACTTCTATATACCAAACTTCGGTAATCCGAAGAAGCCGTTCTGTTATAATAAGCCTTTGTAGTTGACGTCGTTTGCGTACCCGTGCCCGTATCATAAAAAGCCACTACAATGTTATCTGTTCCATTATATACAAAAGGCTCGGAGAACGGCAAATATATAAGTCCATCACGAAGAGTTATGCTGGAAGAATACACTTGCATCAATGAATTATGATCAATCCAATCGGAATTAGAATCGAAACCGCTTTTGGTAGTATGTCCAATGAACACTTTCAAAGGACTGCCCAAGCTTATATTTGCACCTGTCATCTGGTTCATAGTCAACCCCGCAATGGAACCTCCTGAAATGCCTAAATCCTCGGACGTGTATATGATTTGTGAATAATTGTAATAATAACTTGTGTGAAAAGGAATAATATCATCAGTAAATTGCCCCAAATTGCCAGTATATCCGTCAATATCACCAACATCTATCCTTATTCCATGACTACATGCCGCAACAGACGAGGGTAAAGTTACAAATACGTATGCATGAGTGTATTGACCATTACAGCTCCCACATTTAGCCCGAACATAAAAATCATATTGCGTGTTCGCCGACAAACCATCAATAGAACAACTATTTTCATTTACCACTACCGATGTCCCAGAAGTTGGGAAAGTGAATCCATGAGGTCCGTACAAAACTTCCCAACTCGAAGCTCCGTTTGCATCCCAACTTATATCTACACTAGACGAATGCTCCACATAACATATATTGGTTGGCGCATTAACGCAAGTTGTATTGCTTACTTTAAACCTTATATTAGGACGTCTGTCTGTTCTTGATTCAGAAGGGCAATTGGATGTCCAATTGGGAGTAAACGACGTTTCTGCAGGAGTTCCTGCCACATTTGAAAGCGTATTGTATGAATGATAGGCCGTCAAATATAAATTAACAGATGTATTGGATAACAAACTTGTATAATGGCATTTAAATTGAGGACTTGTCGCTGCAAGTGCCTGCGTATGATCTATGACAACAACTAGTAAATCTTGCCCGCCTTGATAAGTAAAATTATTATCAAAATTAATTTCACACCAACCAGAAGTAGTCCATGTCACATTTCTGGCATTAACAACCTTTGTCAAACCAGTTGTTACATAATGCAAATGTCCAGTATCATAATTCCATGCACTAAAATATGTGTTAACATGAGCCATATATATTGTCAATCTTCGTGTATTACCTGGAGACGTTACACATTGATACGAAATGGAACTAATCTCCCCACTAGTTATACCTGCATCACGCAATTCTTCATATCTATATATACTTTCAGATACCGATGAAGAATAACCATACTGAGACACATCTGTTGGATATTTATCAAGCATATCTCCGTTTCCTATAGCAAAGTAAACTGGAGAATTCGTACATTGTCCCCAAATATTTCCAACCATCAGCAGTCCGACAAAAACTACTATAACAATTTTCAATATTTTATTTATACCAATCATTCTATTCTTTCATTCATTATTCGTTACATACTGGTGTTCCCTGTCTTGTCGGCGACATCGGATTATTTGGGCAATACTCTCCTGTTCCTACTGGCATAACCGCAAAATTATAGGATTGACCATTGGTTAATTCTGGCACCGTATAAGATGTTGATGTAATATTTTCTATTGACCACACATTGGTACTGCCGTTCGGGTCGTTTACTCCATAATACAAAGTATAAGAACTTGCATGTGATATAGAATTCCATGAAACTGTCACAGAACGATCTGTCTGGGTAGTAACGGTAAGCGTAGGCCGGATAAGTTCTTCACAACAAACGACGACCGATATATCAATACTTGCTGTTATCTCGCACCCACTAACTGTGGTAGCAGTAACCCTATATGTGGTATTTGTTGTTGGACTTACAGAAATACTTTGCGTATGAGCTCCAGTTGACCAAGAATACGAAGCGAATCCTGCCCCAGCATCAATGGTTGTTCCATCTCCCCTACAAATGCTTGTACCAGCAGCAGAAACCATATTTAATGTTCCGTTTACAACAGTATTTTCAATCACCATAGCCCTCGTGCAAGTACTGCTAGTTGAATACTGATAACCACTTCCTATATTGGTATGGTTCTGGCTTTGACCAGCATAATACAGATAAATCTTGTTGTTGCTCGGACTATAAGTTTCAAATCCGCCATAATAAGTGCCTGCATAGTAACTCAACCAAATCAACTCGTTGTACTGCGAAAGCTGGGCGAAAAAGGTATTGCTAGTTGAACCGGAATAGCCGTTATTATAATAACCGTCCACAGAAATAGATGTCATTGCCGTTGCATTAGCCTCACCACAAAGCCACAGGTTGTCCGACGGATCCTTATATATTCGCTTCATAGCGGTGTAGCCATTACCCCCAAAATATGTGGAATAATCTATAGAGCTTGTCCCATTCGCATTTGTATTTATTCGGAACATATATCCATTCTGAGTACCCGAGACATTGCTACTAACAGTACCATTGATTGTTCCCCTGTAATAACCACAGACATCTGGCGGACTTACGTGAGGGAAATCGGCACTATAAGTATGACCTGTCACATACAGACGATTTTGCGAATCAAGTTCAATATCGCCGTTTGCAGCTCCCACATTTATCTTGTCGAAGCCAGCACCACCTATGTAGCCACCCCATGCAGGAACAGGCTGGTTGCTCGAATTGAACTTCATATAGAACATATCGTCATTTCCCCTATTGGTATATGTTGCAGAAATCAGTGCGGTAGAAAACCTGTAGTTGCTACTGCTCCACAAATCATCGCCCACAATATAAAACGAACCATCTGTACCAATCTCTATATCACACGCCCTTCCTGTCATATTCGTATCATAGTTACCTGTAACAAGCGTCTGTACCGGCAGGTATGTTGACCATAGCATTGCGCCTGCAGATGAAAATTCCATTACAAACGAATAGGAATATTTCTGGGATTCAGATGATCCATACACAATTCCTCCTTGATAGCCAGAACCATACGGAATCTGTGCCAACTGACTGCCATACATAGTATATTCGCGATAGCTAAAAGACCCCATCTCACCAACAAGATAAACAGAACCACTTGCATTGACCGCCATATCGTATGTCTCAAGGTTTATGCCACGGTCGAGAAGCGTTGCCCACTGGCGCGCATTGTTAGAGTCAAACATAAGCAGGAAACCTCTTGTTCCCGATGTTGTATATGTATTTGTTCCGCTCGTGGCATTAGACCAATTCAGATTGTACGCACCATTGCGATTCTGCAAAGGGAAACCAGAAGAGCCTGTACTACCTGCAACATATAGCCTTTCGTTGATTTTATCGTATATAACAGCTCCATCAATGTCATCCGCGCCATCTCCACCATACTGGCAAACCCATAATAAATCACCTGATAACTTGAACTTTGAAATTATTATGTCGTGCCCTCCTGCCGTGCCATAGTGATTGTTAGAAGATGCAGAACTTAGATAATTTGCAACATCTGTTGCCGTAGGACTCCATTCCCAATCGGCATAATAGAAAAGACTTCCATTGGAATTATGCACAATATCGCCCCAAGTTCCATAACCATTATACTCAAGATGGCTAGTCCAAGTAATTCCAGGGTCAATCGTCAGAGTTGAACTTGCATTATAATTGCCAACAGAAAAACCGACGACATTCCCTTTGAGTGAATACTCTGTTTCGACCGTTTCATTTCCACATTGCGACACAGGAGGCATATCAACAAAATCGAATTCTCCAGCACTAAATGTTATGCCAACATCCGACAGTTCAAGGTTCTCAACTCCATCCCAAGCGATTTTAATATCCTCGACATTACCACCTCTGCGCACAATGAAGTTGTATTTCAATTTGCTTCCATCATAATAAAATTCAAGGTCAACATTCGGATATATGTTGGAATAAAGGATTTTAGAATACGACATTGCCCCAAGAATACCATCGGGACAATGAGCCAAATAATAATCGAACTTTGTTTCCTGCTCATCAATACCACTTACTTTCACATCAGAACTCGAATTCAGAAAACGCATATCGAAATGGTACGACTCGGTCACCGCCGAAAGTTTTAATGCTTCGTTATAATCTCCTTTTCTACGGGCTTCCAAAGAGGCTTCGTTGTCAACATAACGAACTTGCTGAGTTACAAATGTCACCTTATCGGTACAGAAATAAGCAAACAGTTGATTGCCTTTCCATGAAAATTTCAGATAGTCAGGATTCGCATTCTGTCCTTTTTCTTCGACAAAAAGTGTATTTCTGTCTTTAGACAAATTCTCCGCTCTTAATATATTATGGAACACGAACAGACACACAATCAACAACATAGCGTATCTACTCATTATGTTTAAACACACTTTCATTCCTAATTTAATTTAAACTTGCAATTTATCAAAAAATCCTCGCATAACACAAAACTTTTTCCAACAGCATACCTATTATTATACTTATAAACATAATACTGTTAGTAATTTTTTGTTTTTTCAGACAAAACAAGCGAACGGGATATTCTGCTTGTTTTTGCACAATCTCTAATTTTTACCAACATTGCGCCATAATAAAATGAATCTTGGCGCAATATAAACTTTTTTGTGAGTTTGCGCCAAAATTCAAACATATAAACAGGAAACTAATTGGTAGAGAGGAAGAAAAGAAACACCTTTTGCAGTATGTGGCAACCGCCTCCCGAAGACATCAGAAGGTTGTCACACTCGATGACCTGTACCAATAGAATCTTGGCGCAATCTATGTATTTTTATGAGATTGCGCCAAGATTTATTACAGGACGAAATATATGCGTCAACGCACCAAAAACGTCAACATAACCAACAATCAAGCTACAAAAAAGGGAATCGACAATTTACATCGTTCCCCTTTTAGGCATCAATTGGTTAATTACATCATTGACCAAAGTCCTGCGTAAGCTGTTCCAAGTATTGCAACCCAGATAACCCAGTAAATAATACCCAATGCACTAAGGACAATACCAATTATAGAGGTAATCTTACCTGCCTTCAACATACCCTCACCAGTGTACTGGTCTGGAGCTTCATTATATGCCACAGTACCTTTCTTAGCAAGTACAAGGCCAATGATACCGCAAATTAAACCTATGAAAAAGCATCCAAATACTATGGAGCAAATACCCAATACCAATGCAGCTACTGCATTCGGTGCATTCTGTTTTTGAATCTGATCAGTCATATTATTAAATTTTTAATTTTGTAGTCCTACAAAGGTAAACAATAAAGAGTTTCCCAAAAAGATATTTTTCATTTTTTTTATAACATTCGCAACAATTATATTTTCAAGATTTTACGACACAAAACCTATCAAAAAACGACCTTCCAATCCTCTTACATTTACTTATCTTTCACACAACGGACACTGAATCCTTCATCCTTATTGGTTCTGCTATCACCCATACCACAACTATTGTGTCTAATTGAATAGCAATATGCGTAATTGCTGTTGCTTTCTGTAGCCGACCAAAAATTTGCATAAGCGCCAAAACCATTATATTCTTCATCGAAATAACCAGCAGGCAAAACCATGAAGCCACTTGTTCCAAACAGAGGGCTGTCGTATATAGCACCATGCTGGGTACGTTCCCATACGTCGGCATTGCCGGCCAACTGCGCTCCTACTGCATCATTGTCGTTATGCCGCATGACATCCTTAAGTTGGTCCCATTCCGCGTTGCTCGGCAGATGCCATCCTTCCGGACAAATGCCTTTAACTCCGCTCGGATTTGCCTTGCTGCTACTTGCGTTGTCCATTATCGCCCACCAGTTGTAAAGGCAACCATATTTATAAACGTTAGCCTTGTTGTTGTCAGGATAGTAGCGATATGCAGTAGAACCACTTTCTATGGAACCCCAAGGTATATCTCCTTCGTAGCGTAGATTCTCGGCCATCCACGTCTGAGAACCTATTGTTACAGTCGCGTAGCAGTTGCCATCACGTGAATCAATAAATCTGGTACTGTCGGAGCAATCAGAATCCACTACCGGCATAGGAGCTTCAACACTTGCAGACGGAACGAGCCTGCTTTTGTCGCCTGGTGCAACTGGACGTATCGTTGCTCCATAGTAGCGGTCGTCGCTGACAACTCTGCATAAATCAGCATTGCTATCAATTTCCAAATACCATGCCTGGTCGCCAGAATCAAGAGAACACGACCAGTAGTAACATCCCCGTTCAAGTTCATCTTCTTCGCGATGACCAGCATACGGAAGAAAAATGGAATTACCATTGGGTCCTGTAATATAGCAACCGTCTGAATTAGGTTCCCACTCGCACAATTCCCTCAATTCATCAAACTCCTCCTTGGTTGGCATCCTCCATCCTACACCCCAGTTGGCAGTAGCCACATCGTCGTCAGCTTCCAAAAAGATAATGTTGTCCACAAAACCTCTTTCTCCAAAACTTGTCTTGTCACAATATTTGGTAATTTTATCGTTTTTAGCATTGCAATAAGAGTAAGTTTCCCATGAATATGTTTCCTTGGTCTTTGTTTCTCCCCAAGCAAAATACTCACCATCTTCCTTCGGTTCGCTGGCTCCAATATTGCAGGTCGCCCATCTTGTGCCACTAGGCAACCCAAGGTCAACATAACCGTGTTCGTTCAAGTCTCCAGTAGGGTCAGAAGCGCTTCCGCTTAAATCAATGCCTACCGAATTCAACATCTGTTTACATACTGCACCTACATCCACTCCAGTAAAATATAATGTCGAAACTACACTCACTATAGATACGACACTTGTTATTATTTTCGATTTTTTATTCACTTCAAATTATTTTTCTTTTCAAATTGTTTCTTCCACTTTTTAGCCATTAACATTGTCCAATTACACAATTGACCAAAAAGCTACTCCAAGAATTACAACACAGAGTCCCCAGTAAATAATGCCCAGTATGCCAAGAACAATACCAATTATAGATGTTATCTTTCCAGCTTTAAGCATACCTTCTCCAGCATATTGTTCCGGTTCTGCATTATAAGCCTCTGTTCCCTTCTTTGCCAGGACAATACCTACAATACCGCAAATTAAACCTATAACCACGCATCCAAATACTATGGAGCAAATACCCAATACCAATGCAGCTACTGCATACGGTGCATTCTGTTTTTGAATCTGATCATTCATATTATTAAATATTAAATTTTAGGTTCACAAAGGTAGATAATAATAAAGAGTTATCAAAGAATATATTTTAATTTAATTTCTTTATATCATCCCCTCAAGATTTTACACCAAAATCATTGTCAAAATACGACATTCTGATACACCCAGTTGAACAGCAAAACGGCAAGATTACACCAAACAATTATCCAGCCAATACGTTTTGTCATCTTTTTGATCGCAAACAGTACTATGCAGACGAGCAAAGTCAGAAACCACGCGACAATAGGCGGAAATTGCACTATGCATCCCCACACATCGCCTTGAAGCAAAAGGATTATTCCCCGCTGAAAACCGCACATCGGACAGCTAAAGCCAAAAAGCTGCTTGTGGAAACAAGGCAACGCATGCGAACTCAACCATTCAACTAGACTTTCCATATTTTGCAAAAATATGCAATCGCAAGATAATTGCAAAAAAATTATAAGTGTCACTAAAAATAAATAACGCACTGACAATTCATAAATTTCTAATAATTGTACCCAAAGCCCCAAAGGGTCCGTCATTTCGGAAGCTAGTCGTAACACGCGATACGGAACGGAGAGCGTTGTGAAGACTGCTGTCCGTAATCTCCTATAGTATTATTATTCAAGGAGATTGGCTACGCCGAGCTAAAGGTACCGCATAACCGAGTTCTCTCGACACGTTCCTTAGTCGGTTCACTCTGCTTTGCGGAATGACATCCTAATTTTTAACGGGTACCAAACAAAAAAATGACTACCTTTGGCGCAAAATTAATTTACCATGCGAAAATACGCACTGCTATATCTTATCTCAATTGCACTTGCCACTACCGCATTTGCTCAGGATGACTTCACAATAGGTCATTTCCAGAACCTACGCGAAAACGAAATATATTTCAAGGGAATAAATACAGCAATCAGACCTACGACCGGCGTTGAAAACGAAGTTTACGACAGCCTTATCTTCCCCAAGAACGACAAGGTCGAGAAAAACTGGTTCGTCCGCAAGCTGTTCCACGAACACCTATTTATTATTGGCAACGAAAAGTACAAGGTCTATTTCGACCCCATTTTCGACTTCCGCTACAACAGGCTAAACGACCTCACCGACCCTAACAATCCTGTAGGAATCAACGGCTACACCAACACTCGCGGTGCGATAGTCAATGTAAAGCTCAGCGAATATGTCTATCTAAACACCAGCATCTACGAAACGCAGGCTGTGCTGCCAGCATATATGGCAGAAGTTTACCGAATAAAGGGCAACATTCCCGGATCTGCCCGCGTGAAAAAACTCAACGGCTTCTCCGAATTCGACTACGCCAACACTTACGGAAATGTTTCGTTCCGCCCCATCAAATGCCTCAACTTCACAATCGGCTACGACCGCCTATTCATCGGCGACGGACTGCACTCGATGATACTTTCCGACTACGCAGCACCTATGCCATACATAAAGACAAGCTTCAAGTTCGGCAAATGGGAATATATGAACCTCGTGACGCGCCTAATGCAGTACAACACGATGCAAAATGTTGAAACTGCCGACAAAATCAGCAAGGTTGCCACTTACAACTTTATGATTTACAATCCGCAGAACGGCTGGCAGTTCACATTCTTCGAACAAAGCGTAATAGACCACCGCAACAAGACATTCTGGGGAGGACTTGCACAGGGAATTCCGGTTGCAAGACTCTTCTACCCTATCTTTGCTGACAATACCAATGCACGATTCGGAGCAAACGTCATGTACGAACACTCGAAAATCGGAATTTTCTACACACAGGCCGCATTGAACACAGACAGGGTTTTAAATATGAACATCGATTCTACTTTTCTATCGTCATCATACATTAATCTTGATGTACAAGTAGGCTACAAAAACCACAATCTGTTCAATGTAAAAGGATTGCAAGCGCAAATAGAATGCAATCTGGCTTACTCTCATCTTCTAAAAATTCATAACAATGTAAACGGAAATGGCAAACACGCAGAAAACCAAGATCCTTTCCCACAAAATACGCACAACTCTAACTACGGACAATCGTTGACAATACCCAAAAATCAAGACACCTACTTATTTTCTGCTGTGCTTTCGTATCAGATAAAATGCTTCAAAGTGATGGCAAGGTATAATCTTTCTCCTCACACTACCTATCTTGAACCATATTACATTACATACGCATATCCAGACAACTTCGTTCATCCACGCGACCAGTTCGACTTACAGTTCATCTACGAAATGAACCCCGTAAACCGAATGCAGTGGTTTGCAGGAATATCGATGTACAGCCTCGCGGACAAACCTCTCGACTACTATTTCAGCATTGGATTCAGGACAGCATTAAGGAACAACTATTAAAATCGACGCAAAATGAAACGCATAGCATTAATATCAATCATAATTATCGCGTCGGTAACAGCCTTCGCACAGAACCTACAGGTACGCGACTTCCGCATTGCCCGCGACATAGAAAAATCGGCAAACGGTAAATTCTCGACCACGCACTCATCAATGAAGCCGTACAGAACTTCTCCGCAGACGGAAATGTCAGATTCTATTGTACCGATGAACGACTTTGTGGCATACAAACTGCAAAAACCAAAAGTATTCTTGAATATTGCACCATTATATAATATCTACGGAAATTTCAGCGTTCTTAAAAGACCTAAAACTGACCGTTGCCAACTAAACGAAACTCTCGGATTCCTTGTCGATTTCTCGTTAATAGACAAATTAAACATCAATTACTCCTTAACAGAAAGATATTTAACTCACTCAAAATCTATATACGATTACACTGTTGACGAATATAACTTCGATGAAATCTGGGGATTCTTCACCGAAAATCAGTTTTATCCATACAGGCTTTCATTCGAGCAGACATTCAACATAAACTACACTCCTGTAGAATTTTTCAACATTGAAGTTGGAAACGGAAAACAGTTCTACGGCGACGGCTACCGCTCGTTGCTACAGTCCGATTACAGCGAAAATCATCCTTACCTAAAAGTAGAAACCGAATTTTTGAATTTCAAATATTCGTGCGTATGGTCAATGCTTGACAATCCCTCTTTTCATCACAACAGCAATACTCCCAAATACAATGTAACCCACTATTTGGACTATCGCATTGGAAATCATGTGAATGTTGCAATTTTCGAATCGGTAATGTCTAGCAAATTCCTATCGTTTGAGTACTTTAACCCTGTGATTTTCCTGCGTCCACTGGAATTTTCGATGGGAAGCAACGAAAACGCTCTAATAGGTGTAAACATGAAGGTTTCGTTTAGCCAAAAGAACTGCATTTACGGTCAGGTTGTACTTGATGATGTAATTGTTGGACAACTGATGAACGACATAAAGCATAGGCTAAGCAGTTCGTACACTGGACAATACGGCTGGTTTGCCAACAAATGGGGAATTCAAGGCGGATTGAAGTTCTTCGATATGTTCAAGGTCAAGGGCTTGGATTGCTTTGTTGAGGGAAACATTGTCCGTCCATACACCTATTCGCATAGCCAGCGCGAACTTACCTACACCCACAACGGCAAGCCTCTCGCCCACCCGCTTGGGGCGAACTTCGTAGAAGGTGTTGGAGGAATTAGCTATTTCAACAATTTCATTGAATGCAACCTAAAGGTTGCGTACGCAATTGTCGGTGCCGATTCGTCACAATATTCGCATTTCGGACAGAATGTCTTCTACCCCACTATGGACGCCTACCAGCCTAACCAAAACAACATTCCTGTATCGAGTTACTACAATGTTCTATTGCAGGGAATACGCACAAATGTTGCAACCGTGAAATTCGACATTGCATATTATCCGCTCAAGAACAAGGCTTTATCGGTTTTTGCAGAAATAGCACTGCGCTACAACAAAAACGAACTGCGAACGGATAAGTATCTGGGAGTAAGTGTTGGGGTTAGGTCGAGACTGGCAAGGTAGTTTATAGGGCTACGCCTGTTTGAATGCCTACGGCTTTTCTGTGGCTACGCCGTTTATGTGTTTCACGTTTGAATGCCTGCGGCGTTTCTATGGCTGCGCCGTTTTTAAGTTTCTATGGCTAAAGCCGTTTGAATGGCTGTGCCGTTTCAGTGCCTGCGGCGTTTGAAAGTTTTTATGGCTTCGCCGTTTCTGTGCCTGCGGCGTTTCTGTGTTTCACGTTTGAATGGCTTCGCCGTTTGAATGCCTGCAGCGTTTCTATGGCTAAAGCCGTTTCTAGGATTTGGGGCTTGAAGGCCCGAAGGCTAACAGGCTTGAAGCCGTAACGTACTGAACGTTATTACGCCTTGGCTGTTAGCCTGTTCGACTTTTAGCCCCTTTTAGCTTCACCAATTTCCGTGGCTAGCGGTTGCAAAGTAGGCCGTTTATATGTCCCCAAACAGTTCGGTGTCTGTTCTAATTGTTACAATTACGCCGTGTTTAACGGAATCTAAACGCTTATCAAAATATAGTCATACTTATAGTTCGTACCATATTTACTCCTTCACAACCTTAAATATCGACGGCAGACCGCTTTCCTCGCCGTAAATCCTCAATACATAAACTCCATCAACAAACCCTTCTAAATCGAATACCGCTTCGTAGCCGTTTACTTCCTTGCGCATAACAAGTTGCCCTGTAACGGAATAGAACTCTACTGCCGAAATAAAGCCGTCGGAATTTATGTTGAGCAGGCTCTTTGTTGGGTTTGGTCCGATGTCGTAAACAGGTTCGGCAAGCACGCGAAGATGTATGTCGTAAATGGTATCGCAAACTGTTTCGTATGGCACGGCAAACGTGTAGTTGCCTGTGGAATAGAAAGTGTGGTCGCCGACAGTGACAAAGTTCGGCACAACGGTGTCGATGGTTTGTGTTATTTGGCATTTGGCGAAGTCACCTACGAAAGTGCTGTCACTAGCAACCACTACCGAGCGCGGATTGTCGTAGTTGCCGTCATCCCACGAAACAAAGCTGAAACCGTCGTATGGCATTGCCGTAAGCATTATGGTGTCGCCCTCGTAGTATGTGCCGCCACCCGAAACATAGCCGTATGCGGCGTTGTTTGCCAAAACGGTAATGGTATATTGTGGCGGCCGTGCCACATCGAAGATGGCGACAAACGTGCTGTCGCTCGTAACCGTAATTGTGCGCGGATTGTCGGTGTTGTCGCCGTTCCACGAAACAAACATATAGCCTTCGTTTGGTATTGCTGTTATTATGGCTTCATCACCTTCTGCGTATGTTCCGCTGCCTGTAACCGTGCCGTATTCTTCGTTGGCTGAAACTACCGTTATAGTATAGGTTGGAACATCCTCCGCGAATGTCGCGACAAATGTGCTGTCGCTTGTAACAGTAATTGTACGAGGGTTTTCGGTATTGTCATCGTTCCACGAAACAAAGCGATAACCTTGGTTTGGTATTGCGGTTATTTCTACTTCCGATCCTTCATCGTACGTTCCGCTGCCAGAAACCGTACCATATTGTTCGTTGGCAGAAATAACCGTTATTGTATAGCTGCTTAATGTTGTGACAACTACGGTAAGAGTTGCCGTGTCGGTTAAGGTTTCGTCTTCGTTGTAGGCAACAAGTGTCGTATGGAAAATGCCTAGTTCTATATATCCAACAGCAGGTACGTAATTTTGCTCTGACTCCACCGTATCGGCACCTTCGAAATACCAATGTATATGATGTGCATTGAGACTGGTGTTTGTGTATTCAACCATTTGTTCAAGCATTATGATTAATGTATCTCTGATTGGTTCTGGATCGGTGGTAAAGCTTGCTTCTGGAATTGCACCAAATGTCGCCTCAATTGTATGATTAGCTGCTACATTCTCAAATGTATAAACTCCATCAACGAGTTGGTCTGTAACATTTTCAGTTTCGTCAACCATTACGCTTGCGATGCGGTAGCCTGTATTGGGAGTGATTGTGATAGCAACGTTATCTCCGCAGTTAACTTCAACATCGCCATAAGGTGTTATTGTACCGCCATTGCCAGCGGTTACCGTAATTGTGTATGTTATCTGCTCAAAGTTTGCGGTGATAGTATGACCTGTCGTTACATTATCAAAAGAGTAAACCCCGTCAACAAGGTCGGCGGTTACATCTTCTCCGTCAACCATTACGCTGGCTATTTGGTAGCATTCGTTTGGCGTGATTGTGAAACTTTGGCTTCCGCCTTCATCCACTGTTGTTTCTCCGTTTGGGGTTATTGTTCCGCCTTCGCCTGCGGTTGCAGTTATTATGTAGGTAGCCTTGAAGCCTGCGGTGAATGTGCTGTCGCTAGTGACAATAACCGTCCTTGGATTGTCGGTGCTGCCATCGCTCCACTGCAGGAAGCGGTAGCCGTCGGCCGGTATTGCTGTAAGGCTTGCTTGCGCTTCGCAAGAATAGGTTCCACCACCAGTTACACTTCCCATATCGGCGTTGGCACTTTGCACTGTTAACACGAGAGATGTAGTATCATTTTGAATATTAACGAATTGCCTCCACTGGCTATTGTTTTGGTAAGTTTCATCAAGAGTGCATGGAGTCCAAAGTATTGCTGAAGAATATGTTGTTCCAGAGAAAGTATTTTCACTAATCGTAGGTGGTATATTTGCTGATACGTTTATGCTTGAAATGTTCTCACATTCATTAAACGCTTGTGTTCCTATATATTCTACCGACTTGCCTATTTTTACATTTTCCAGTCCGCTGCAATAATAGAACGCTTGACTACCAATATTCGTAACCATATCTGGAACAATTAGTCTTGACACTCCACTACAGCCCAAAAATGCATTGTCAGGAATGTTAGTTACATTTTCGTCAATATTTAATGTTGTCAACAAAGGGCAGTTATTCCAAACACCATTGCCCATCGTCATGCAATTTGTTGCATTGAAGTTGACTGTAGTTAACTCGCTACAACTATTAAAAGCATTATCATTAATTTCTGTAACCGATTCTGGTATTGTTAACGATATTAGACCGCTGCGACCCAATGCATAAAGGCCTATGCTGACAACAGAATTTGGAATAGTAACCGATGTCAAGCAAGTTGCACCATAAAATGCATAATGCTTTATTTCTGTTATCGTATTAGGAATAACCAAATTAACTACAAGATTATTATCAATATATAGGTTTGACGCATAGTAAAGTGGATTTGAATTTAAATTAGCAAATGTTATTCCGCACCACTGCGCAATAGTTCCAGTATAATATACAGATGTCAATCCGTAGCATTCCGAAAAAGCAGTTTCTCCAATACTTGTAACAGAATTACCAATTGTAACTGAAAGCATGTTTCTACAATTAGAAAATGAGTAATTTCCAATGTTTATAACAGAATCAGGAATGGTTATATTTGTCAATGTTTCGCAAAATTGAAATGCACGATCAGGAATATTTTTCACATTTTCACCAATATTCAAAGTTGTTAATGCACTACCAGAAAACGGAGAACCGCTTCCCTCTCCCATGAAAATACAATATGTCGAATTAAAGTTGACGGTTGTCAACTCGTTGCACCCACTAAACGCATCAGAACCAATTGTTGTTACCGATTCAGGTATTGTCACCTCAGTTAGAGCATCACAATCACCAAAAGCCCAATTACCAATACTTGTAATAGAATTGCCAATAGTCACCTCGGATAGTCCGCCGCAGTTAAAAAAAGCAGAATTGCCAATATTTTCAACTGAATTACCAATTGTAACAGACGATAAACCGCTACAGCTATTAAATGCATTATCTCCAATATTCGTGACTGAATTGGGGATTGTCAATGTTCCTGTTAAACCGCTACAATTATAAAATGCATTAGCAGGAATATTTGTCACATTTTCCCCTATATTTAATGTTACCAATGATGAACAATTGAAAAATGTGCCATTTATCATTGTCGTACAATTGGTAGCATTGAAATTTACAATTATTAGACCTCTGCATTTAGAAAATGCATATTGTGGAATGCTTTTCACATTTTCACCTATATTCAAAGTGGACAAAGAGGTGTTGGAGAATGCAGAATTTTCCGAATTCCCCATTATTTCACAATTTATTGCATTAAAATAGACCGTAGTCAGACCACTACAACCATAAAATGCCCTCTCTCCAATACTTGTAATCGAATCAGGAATTGTTACCTCTGTCAGTCCAGTGCAATTTTGAAATGCAAAGTTTGGAATACTCTTCACACTTTCGCCTATATTTAATGTTGAAAACGACGAACAATTTTGGAAAGGGCTATTCATACTCGTAATATTTTTTGCATTAAAATTAACAATTGTCAAATTTGTACAATTACCGAAAGCACTACTGCCAATACTAGTTATCGAATCTGGAATAGTAACCTCTACCAGTCCACTGCAACCATAAAACGCGCCACTGCCAATGCTCGTTACAGAATTGTGAATTATAATAGAATTAAGAGCTGAATCACCATAAAATGTATTGTCCTTTATTTCTGTAATATTATTTGGAATAACCAAATCAGTAACTAGACTATTATTGACATAAAGATTATGTGCATAACTAAGCGGATTTGCAGTTGTATTGGCAAATGTTATTCCACACCACTGCTCAATGCCACCTGTATAATAAACAGCTGTCAAACCATTGCATCCAGAAAATGCCCTATCTCCAATGCTTGTCACCGAATCGGGGATAGTTATCTCTGTCAGTCCCGTGCAACCATAAAAAGCATAATCAGGAATTGATTTTACATTTTCTCCAATATTCAAAGTAGCCAATAGTGTGCAATTGTCAAAAACGCGTTTGCTTGAACTTCCCATAGTTGTGCAGTTTTGGGCGTTAAAATTGACAGTGGTCAGCCCGCTGCAATTTTGAAAAGCCCTTTCACCAATGCTTGCAACTGAATCGGGAATTGTTATTGATGTAAGTCCCGAACAACTGGAGAAAGCATAACTGCCAATATTTGTGACCGAATTGCCGAATGTTGCCGAGGTCAGGCTGCTGCAATCATAAAAAGCACATGATGGTATATTTGTAACATTTTCACCAATGTTCACGGTTGCCAAAGATGTGCAATTGTAAAATACAGGATTGACAGAAGAATTTCCCATGGTAGTACAGTTTTTGGCGTTGAAATTAATGGTAGTCAGCCCGCTGCAATTTTGAAAAGCCCTATCTCCAATACTTGTTACCGATTCAGGAATAGTTATTGAAGTAAGTCCAGTGCAACCACTAAATGCGTAGCCGTCAATATTCACAAGCGAATCGGGTAGTGTTATTTCTGTCAGTCCCGTACAACTACTAAAAGCATATTCAGGAATATTTTTCACATTTTCACCAAAATTCACTGTTGACAATGCGGAAGACCCTTGAAATACAGTACCATTAGCAGTACAGTTTGTTGCATTGAAATTAACGGTTGTAAGAGCATTGCATAAACTAAATGCTTTGAATCCAATACTTGTTACCGAATCAGGAATGGTTACCTCCGTCAAACTGCGGCAAGCATAAAATGCATAATCAGGAATAATCTTTACATTTTCGCCAATGTTCACGGTAGTCAATGCTGAACAAGAATTAAAAACAGAATAGAGAGAGTTTGTTGACATTGTTGTACAGTTTGTCGCGTTGAAGTTGACTGTAGCCAAGTTGTTGCAACTTTGAAAAGCGCCATCGCCAATGCTAGTAATCGAATCGTTAATTGTCACATTGGTAAGGCCACCGCAACTGTAAAATGCAAATTCGCCAATGCTCGTAACCGTATTTGGAATTGTAATGGCTGTCAGTCCATCACAATCATAAAAAGCAGATCCGGCAATATGTTTTATTCCATTAGGTATTGTATATTCGGATGAAGCATATCCTGTTGGCAAATAAACAAAATATGTATCGTTATATACAGGTTCTGTCAGTCCATCACAGCCATAAAATATTTTATTGCCAATTTCTGTAACGGAATTTGGAATGGAAATATCCGTAAGCTGCGCACATTTGTAAAATGCATAATCTCCAATGCTTGTGACTGTATTTTGTATTGTAGCCGATGTGGCGAAAATGCTACAGCCTGTCAATTGGGTTTTTGTGTCATCCGAATACACTAGGTCGCCTTCCTCATAGCCGTTAACAGTAATCGCACCCCACGGGCTTCCTGTCGCTGTTCCACTATAGTTGATATTTTTCACATACCTAAATGCATAATCACCTATACTGGTGACTGAACTAGGAATTGTTACCGTATTTAGTGCGTACAAATCTTTGAATAAATACGCGGGGATGTTGGTGACATTTTCGCCGATATTCAAGTTTCTAACTGCATCGCAATTAGAAAAAGCGGTCCAAGTCGTGCCGCCGCACTCCCTGCAGTTTGTCGCATTGTAGTTTATGGTAGTCAGTGCGTCACAATCATAAAAAGCTAGTTCGGCCATGCTGTCCACAGCATAGCCTATTGTCACAGTTTCCAATGCGCTGCAGCTGGAAAATGCACTTAACCCAATAACCGTTACGGCATTAGGGATTATAACCGATGTTATATTACTTCCCGAAAAAAGATTGGCAGGAATCACCGTCACATTTTCACCGATATTCAATGATGTAAATGATGTGCAGTCGTTCCAAATATAATTGCTTGATGTGCTATTTGTTGCATTGTAGTTTACCGTAGTCAGTCCGCTCCAGTCTTGAAATCCATAGCCTGCTATGTATGTTACATTCTCATCGATATTCAATGTCGCCGCTGCAGAACAACCCGTAAATGCATATAATCCAGCACTGTAATCTCCAATATATCTGCAATTTACGGCATTGAAGTTGACTGTAGTCAGAGAGGAACAATTATAGAACGCTCTTCCTGCGATGGAATCCATAGCACTGCCTATTGTTATGGTTTCCAGTCCGCTGCAACTTCCAAAAGAATATCTTCCAATGGTTGTTACCGAATTGAACAAGGTTAATGAGCCAACAATCCCGCTACATTGGTAAAAAGCCTCTTCTCCAATGGTTGTTACTGAATTGGGAATTTCCAGCGATGTCAGCCCGTTGCAACTTTTAAAAGCATGGTCACCAATGCGAGTAACCGAATAGGTGATACTGTTATACTCGACAGTTTCTGGGATTTCGAGGTCGCCAGTAGGGGTGGTGTTATAATATGGACTAGACTCGTTTTCTGATACAACCTCAACCGTATAAGGCTCAGTATCAGAGGTAATTGTGTAGTACAAGGTTTGTCCTGTGCTGCATTGTGCAGAAAAGTCGTATGCCATTGCGTTGGCGCAAAGGAGAACTAATAATGCAATATAAAACAGTTTTTTCATATAGGCATATATGATTTCTAATTATTGGTACAAACTTACATAAAAAAATTTAATTTTATTCCTATATAACAAAAAAATTGGCATTACTGACAATCAATATGTTGTGCTTTTCTGTTTAAAGAAACATATACACATTTTTTGCTAAAAATACTATGCGTATCCAAAATTGGCACAACATTTTGTTCAAAAAAAATATTCTCTTTTCCTTTGTGGAAATCAAAAAAAACATATATTTGCATTCGTTTTTAATAAAGTATAGATATGGCAAATATAAAGAAAGTAGCGGTACTGACATCTGGCGGTGATGCTCCGGGAATGAATGCGGCAATCAGAGCCGTTGTCAGAAAGGCTTTGCACGAAGGTCTTGAAGTTATGGGTGTAATGAGGGGATACGAAGGTCTAATCGCAGATGATTTTATCCCGATGGAATCGAAAAGCGTTGGCAATATAATTCAGCGCGGTGGAACAATCCTCAAGACTGCTCGTAGCGAAAGGTTCAGAACCCACGAAGGTCAGCAGATTGCATACGACAATCTAAAGAAGCACGATGTTGATGCTCTCGTAGTTATAGGCGGTGATGGTACATTCAGGGGCGCAAGGGAATTCACCGAAAATTTCCCGTTCCCAGTAGTAGGTCTTCCTGGCACTATCGACAACGACCTTTATGGTACCGACATGACAATCGGATACGACACGGCATTGAATACCGTTGTTGAAGCAGTTGACAAGATTCGCGACACAGCAGCCAGCCACGAAAGAATGTTCTTTGTTGAGGTAATGGGCCGCGATGCTGGTTTTATCGCATTGCGTAGCGGTATTGCTTGCGGAGCCGAGGATGTTCTTATCCCAGAAACAGTGACTTATCTCGACGAAGTACACGACAAGCTTGTCAAGTACATGACCGAAAAGAAGACTTCGAGCATAATCCTTGTTGCCGAAGGCGACGATGCAGGTGGCGCATACGACATCAGGAACGCTATGGCAAAGTACGGCGAAGAATTCGATATGAGAGTGATTGTTCTCGGTCACATCCAGCGTGGTGGTTCACCGTCGGCATACGACAGATATCTGGCAAGCCGTCTGGGTGTTGCTGCAATTGATGCTCTTCTCGACGACCAGCGCAGCGTAATGTGCGGTATGGTTCACAACGAGATTGTACTTGTTCCGTTCAACAAGACCATCAAGCACCACAAGACTATCGACCAAAAGATGCTCGACATCGTTGATGTACTGAACAGCTAAACTTAGCAACATATTATTGATAGGATAGCAACTCCATATTGTATGGGGTTGCTATTTTTTTATTTATTGTTGTCCGATAAAAATCTGGGTAATGTGCATAATTGTAATGTTATCAAGCATTTATACGATGATATAAATAAAGGGGCTCGTCATTTCGGAAGCTAGTCGAAACACGCGATACGGAACGGGGAGCGTTGTGAAGACTGCTATCCGTAATCTCCTACAATATTACTACTCAAGGAGATTGGCTACGCCGAGCTGAAGGTACCGCATAAGCGAGTTCACACGACACGTTCCTTAGTCGGTTCACTCTGCTTTGCGGAATGACTTTCCTTTTTTTATCGGACAACAATATTTTTTATTATTGTTTTCAGTTCCCTAAAATGCAGGACAACACAGCCCTCATAACGATGACACTAAAAACACCCACAATGCAATGTTATTGTTGTCCGCTAAAAATCAGGACAATATACATAATTAAAATATTATCAAGCACTTATACAACAATATAAATGAAGGGGTTGTCATTTCGGAAGCTAGTCGAAACACGCGATACGGAACGGGGAGCGTTGT
>Ga0310696_10002134_pt1 | contig 26819 bp, 9 predicted proteins | sample AusTroGonzalo_MG_4_FD_203885 | JGI IMG/M metagenome (GOLD analysis project Ga0310696, IMG submission 203885) | Bovine rumen microbial communities from tropical cattle in Woodstock, Queensland, Australia - Gonzalo_02 (v2) (version 2) | ecosystem: Host-associated > Mammals > Digestive system >...
GTTGCCTTTCAGGTACTCGGGCAGCACGGGGTAGCCCGCGCCTTCCATGTTCGACTGGCCGGTCAGCAGGAAGATGTGGAATTTCTGCTTGCTGGTCGGGATTTTGATGGTGTCGGACTCGGCGTCCGCGGCCTGCACGCAGGCGGTCGTGGCTGCGACGGCGGCCAGAACGGGTACGAGGCACTTCATCATACGGAAGAACTTCATGATGTTTTCTCCTGTTGGGGGGTGTTGTGTTATGGGTTATGGTTGGTCGTTTTACGAATGCGGTTTGATCGTTTTTCTTCTGCCGTGTTGCGCTTTTTGAACGCGCCGGTGTGTGAAATTATCAAACATGTTGGGATAATATAACATAATGTATCCAAAAAAGAAATGTATTATTTGATCGATTGCATGTGCTATTTGTTGCCCGCGACCCAATGCGCGAGCCCGTCCGATCGGGGATCCGTTTCCCCGGCCGGGAAAAACGCGCGGCGACGTTTTTCGGCGGCGCTTGCCGTCACAGGATCGATCATCAAAACAAGATTAAAGTCGAAATGATTTAGCATAATAAAATACCATATCAAACGATTTAGAAAATAAATCAAATGTGGCCGACCGATTTGTGCCGCGAAAAACAACAAGGGCCGGAGGGGGCGGCGGTGCGGTTGCGGCGGACTGCGGCGCGGTTGCTGGTGCGGGCTGTCGTGGCGACGGTGTTGGTCGTCTCTCGCGCCGGACTGTCACGGCGGCGGTCGTTTTTGTCGCGGGCTCAGGAGCTCTCGTGTTGCTTCCGGCGGTTTCTGGTCAGGTGCGGTTGCGAGAGCTTGGGAGCCGTTCAATGCTCGTTTGACCGCGAGGCGCGAATGCAGGGAGATTCTGGAAAGGCGGAGGGGTGACGGGGCAGGGGGATTTGTTTGCCGCTTCGCTGGGGGGCGCTGTGCGCCGTGGTAGACTCGCTTCGCTCGACGGTTTGATAACCGCGGGGCGCGAATGCAGGGAGATTCTGGAAGGGTGGAGGGGGTGACGGGGCAGGGGATTTGTTTGCCGCTTCGCTGGGGGCGCTGTGCGCCGTGGTAGACTCGCTGCGCTCGACGGTTTGATAACCGCGAGGCGCGAACGGCGGGAGTTTTTGGGAGTCTTTCCGGGTGAAAAGGGGGGTCGCTTCGCTCCTCGGAAAGCTCGCTGCGCTCGACGGACTTTTTGTAACCGCGGGGCGCGAACAGCGGGTGTTTATTTGTTTTCCCGGCGGGGGTAATGGTCGGGGTGGGCGCGGGGCGCGAACGGTGGGAGTGTTTTGCCGATTTTCGGGGTGTGGATGCGGCAAACGCGAGTGATGGTTTGCCGCTTCGCTGGGGGCGCTGCGCGCCGTGGTAGACTCGCTGCGCTCGAGGGACTTTTTGTAACCGCGAGGCGCGATTGCAGATGTGCTTAACCGGGGAGGGGGATGGGGTCATCGAGAATTGCCGAGGAGAGGTGCTTTTGAGGTGGCGCGAGGAGGCGGATCAAGGCGAAATGTAACTGGGAAATAAGTTCGAGGCTGGGATAGTTTAGGGTGGAAACTGATATTATCAAAAAAGACATGTTTTTCGATAAAAAATTCATTTGCCTTTCGCCCCTGTTAGTGTATAATATACGCGGGAATAATATAAATAAACCGGCACGCGAGAAGGCGCGAGCACAAAACAAGCTCAACAAAACAAGAACCTGAACCGAACGAGAACCAAGCGAAACCGAACGAGAACCAAGCGAAACCGAACGAGACCTGAACGAGACGAACGAGAAACGAGCCGGACAAACGAACGAGCAAGACGGGAAACGAGAACAGGCAAGCAGGAACGAACGAAACAGGACGGACGAACGGAAACGAGCAGGAACAGACAGGCAAACGGAACGGCAGACGAACTGGAACGAGCAACAAACGGAACGGACGAAACGAACTGAACTGATACAGACGAAACCAACGGGCGAGACCTGAACGGACCGGGCGACCGGTCGGCGGGATCCGGGCGGAGCCGACGGAAACGGCGGCCACCGGGGACCGGGGCGGATCGAGCGGAGACCGGCAGATCGAGCGACCGATTTTGAACTTACAACACAACCATCGAATATCGACCATGAACCAATTGAACAGCCACGAAGCGGAACAGGAGGCGTGACCGGGAGAACGACCCCGGAACCTCAGGCGGCGGAAAGCCGCCTCGGACCAAGGCCGGACGCGCAAAAGCCCCGCGGGAGCGGAGCCGGAGGCGGACGGAGGAAGTCCGGGACGGACGGAAGCGAGCCTGACAGCCGCGAGAGCGGCGCTGGACCGAGTTCAGGCGAACAGTTTTTCACCTGACTTGAACCCGTCGGAGAACCGGAAACGGTTCGAGGAGAAACGCCGGAGCACCGAACCTCCGGCCGAGAAGCGAACAACAGCGGGCGACCGCAGGAGACAGCGATGACGACAGACAGGAAGCAGACGGCGGCGAAGACCGAGGGGATCATCCCCGCGGCCGACACTGCGTTCGCGGCCCGGACCGATGTCCGCAGCCTCCCGCTTCGCAGGAACCGCGACGCCGTATGCCGGGACCGCTCGGCGGACGGCGCGGAGTTCCCGGGCTCAAGCTCAATCGGCAAGAATTTTCTTACATCCCGTATGAAATCTCAACCTCAAACCCGAAAGGAAACCCCCAACACAACCCAGGACAAGAAAGGCAAAAAGAAACAAGAATTCAACTCGTTACAACTCGAAACCCTAGCTTAAACAACCAAGGAGAAAAAAGCTATGGCAACTCTCGAAGAACTCGAACTAAACGGCATTGCTACGGTCGGCAACATTTATGTTGACGGCAAGTACACGGCCACGGACACCCCGGCGACGAACCCGATTACGGGCGAAGCGCTGACGTTCGGTGAAAACGCGTTCGGCGCTTTCGGCCCCACCTACCAGGCCGACAACGCTACAGTGGCGACTATGCCGACTGGCGCGTATCCCACAGCCGGTTCCGCGTACTACATCACCAACATCAACATCGGCGACATCAGAATCAACACTGCCGATCAGAACAGTACCACGGTCTACGATGTTTACGTGTCTGGCGTGACGGCCCAGGGATTCTATGTCCTCCCGCAGAAGGCCGGGACCTACACGCCTGCCGGCGACGATAAGACGTTGTCGGTCTACGTCGATAGCATGACCCTGAACGGCAACGGCTATCACGGCTTCGGCACCACCCAGGACGCCAACTTCACGGGCGACTACGCCGTTACCATCAAGAACTCCACGATGAACTACCTGGCTATCGCCACCGGTTCCGCGTGGGGCGTTGACAACGGCACTTTCGGAAACCACAAGTTTGCCAAGGTCGATGGCAACATCACCTTCAACCTGGACAACGTCACGGTCAACAGCGTGGCCGGCATGGCCAGAGGCCAGATCGGCACTGCTGACAACCACGCCACGATCACCGGTACGATCACGAACTCCAAGTTCGGCAACACTTTCCACATCATCCAGACCGGTACCGATGGTAACGGCCAGAGCTTCAACAGCTGGACCGACATCGACATCACGGTCACCGGATCGTCCTTCAGCGGCGCGTGGATGACCCTGCCGAACCAGTCGAGCGCCTCCCGCAACGACAGAGGCGAGCTGACCACGCACGGCAGCGTCAGCCTGAAGATGACCGGCACCACGGTCAACGGTCTCGTCGTCGGCGCAGGCCGCAGCGGCACCGGCTGGCAGCGTGTCGGCTGGGTCGATGGTGACATCGAGCTGAAACTCACTGCCTCCACCACCGGTCGCACCTACCTCAACAAGGGCTATGTCGGCCACGCCAAATCCGGCAGTGAGACGGAACAGGTGTTCCAGACCGTCACCACCACGGTCGACGAAGGATCCGTCGTCGGCGATTTCGTCGCCTACGAACTCCGCGGCGACAAGGCCGACAAGGTCTTCGCGAACACCACCATCAGCGTCACTGCTTCCACGATCGGCAACTTCACGTTCCTGACCACGATCAACAGCGGCGGCAGCACGACCTCCGTCGGCGACAAGCTCTACGGCGCGCAGGTCCTGAATTTCGCCGGCGCCCGCACCGGCAACCTCCAGACCGGCGCGGCCACCCACAAGGACGCGACCTTCGCCATCAACTTCCTGGCCTCCGACGTCCAGGGCGTTTCCGGCGACATCAGCGGCCAGTGGAACACCATCACGGTCGAAGCCGGCGCGAACGTGCGCGTTGGCGCCATCACCATGGCGAACGGCGGCGGCACGCTGACCATCGCGGCCGATTCCGCTTTCAGCGCCACGACCCTCACGAACGTCAGCACCATCCAGGTCACCGGCGAACTCACCGAGGCCGAAACGATCCTCATCTCCGGTCTGACCGGTTACGATGAAGGGAAGCTTCCGGACACGACCAAGGTCATGGTCGGCGATACCGAGTATGTCTACGGTCTGTTCGGCGCCAACCAGTACTACATCTCCTCCACCGGCGATCTGATCCTCCACGGCGAATCCGTGCTCGTGAACAGCGAGTACACGAACGGCCAGCCCGCCTACCAGGGCGCGACGGGCTACTCCTCGATCGCCAAAGCCCAGGCGAAAGTCGCGACCACCACGCCCATCGCGGTCTTCGGTCTCGACCCGGATCATTACTCCGGCAACGTCCTGGATGAAAACGTCACCACCAAGGACTACATCATCTCCTTCGTCACGGATGAAGATCACCCCTTCGAATTCAACGGCAAGGATATTCTGATCGGCGATTCCGCGGCGGTCGACAAGGCGTCGCTGAAAGTCTCCTATACAAATAATATTAATGTGGTGACGTTCGGCAACATCACGAACACGGCTTCCGTTTCGTTCGACAACTCCGAAATCGCGATCCTGAATCTCACGAGCGCGACCGTCGGCAACGCACAGCTGTCCTTCACCAGCGACGAGATCGAAGACCTGTATCTGGCCGACCAGGCCGGCTTCCAGGGCACGATCACGGTCGCCGACTCCACGATCACGAACGTGTACGGCGGCGCCAGCGGCCTCAATATCGACCTGACCGGCGGCAACACGATCACGAACGTGTACGCGAACGGCAACGGCGACGCGATCAAGCTCGGCACCAGCACGGTCGAAGACAAGTTCGTGGCCGGCTACGCCACGGAAACGGAAGTCGAAACCTTCGGGTTCACCGGCGGCGTCAACGCCAATGAATTCATCGTCGGCGGCGACGCGGAAGCAAACACGTTCGGCACCCTGAAGGCCACCATCACCCAGGGCGACATCAATACGCTCCGCATCGGCGGCTACAACGACGAGATCGGCAACGCCGAAGTGACGTTCCTGGGCGGTGACATCGAAGCGGCCGAGTTCATCGACATCGGCGGCGACCTCGACCTGACGGTCAAGGGCGGCACCTTCAGCTACATCGAGCTCAATGACATCGACGGCGACGCCAACCTGGTTTTCGACGGCGGCAAGATCGGTTCCGTCGACTTCAGAGGCGACATCGAAGGCAACGCCAATGTGACCCTCTCCGGCGGTTCCTTCGGTTCCTTCACCCTCGGTAATGTCGGGGGCAAGTCGACCGTCACTCTGGCCGGCGGCACGGTCGCGGCCATCGAAAACGGCGCAGTCGTTCCCTCCGGCGGCAGCAATTCGTTCGCCGGTATCGTCTACGGCGCCACCATCACCGGCATGCTCGACGGCGGCAGCGGCAACGACACCAGCCTGATCGTCGACGGCAATGCCAAAGTCGACTCCATCATCGATTTCTCCTCCCTGGACGTTGTGGGCGGTACCCTGAACGTGGCCGGGACCAAGGAGAACGCGGGCGGAGTTCACAACCCCGTGTCCGACGTTCAGGAACGCAACACGATCGAGATCTACGGCGACATCACGAACCGCCGCGGCATCAACGCCGGCGCGATCACCGCGTACAACCTGACCAACACCGGTCTGATCGGCGTGCTCCGCGATAACGACGGCAACCCCGGCATCGCCCTGTCCGGCGACCTGATCAACTCCGGCTACATCAAGACCTCCGTCCTCAAGGTCGACGGCGACTTCGAGAACTCCGGCAAGATCACGGCCGTCGGCGACATCGAGGTCAAGGGCAGCTTCTCCAACAGCGGCGACATCTACTTCCGCAGTACGTTCAGCCAGGACGGCGTCTTCTCGCAGTTCGGCGGACTGATCCTCGGCGACTACGATTCCGTCGACGTGGAGAACACCGGATTCATCAGCGCCGCGACCCTGACCGGCGTGAAGAACCTGACGACGTCGAAGATGTACATCACCGGCGGCGCCGAGATCGAAGAAAGCCTGACCATCTTGGCCGACGCCGAAGTCGCGTTCACGAACAAGGCCAAATTCGGTGAAGGAAACGGCCTGACCCTCGGCGACGACTTCGAGTCGATCACCATGTACGATACTTCGGCCCTGATCGTGTCCGGCGAATTCGACACGGAAGGCTCGAAGAACATCACGATCAACTGCGGCGATCTGATCGGCTACAATGAGATCATCCGCGTTGGAAGCGGTCTCAGCAGCTGGCAGATCAATCTCGCCGGCGCGAGCGCGGGCAATTACGAGCTCGTTCAGGACGACGTCTCCGTCCTGATCTACTCGACCGACGAAGTGTTCGTCTGCTCCGAGTACGACGAGGATGCGGCCAACTACTTCAACGGCAACCAGCTCCTCTACGGCAAGAACGCGTTTGCGACCGTGGCCGAAGCCGTTGCCGGCGCGAAGGCCGGCGCGAAGATCCACCTCCTCGGCGACTTCGACGGCGCGGACGTCGCGGCGGCCGGATTCGACGTGATCCTCGACGGCGCCACGAACATCGGCGGCCTCACTGCGAAGACCGTTACGGTCATCGACGACAGCGATGTCGAGACCATCGTTTCGACGAACCGCCTGACGATCAAAGCCGACTCCCTGCTGACCGTGGCCGAAACTCTCCCGACGGCTCTGCCGATCACGATTGACGCCTCCGCCGGCGCAGGCTCCCGCCTCGTCCTCGACGTCGATCCGAAGTTCCAGACGCTGACCGAATCCCAGGTCACCGTGATCTCCCCCTCCGGCAAGAGCTATGCCAAGCGCATCCTGGCCGGTGAAGGTGAACACGCGGGCGACCTCTACATCGTTTCCAACGACAAGTACGCGTATTACGTTCCGAGCCTGTACAAGACCGAGAACGAAACCCTCGTTCCGACCTTCGCAGACGGCGAAGCCTTCGACCGCGCTACGGGCGATGCTCTCTTCGCGAATGTGAATACGTTCGGCGACAAGGATCAGGCGATTCAGGCCGCCAAGGACATCAAGGGCATCTTCGTCCTCGTCGGCGACGTGGTCGAAAACGCCGTCGGTGAAGCCGACGTCCAGACCATGATCGAAGTCGACCGCGCCAGAGGCGACAGCGGCCAGAGCCGCGCCATCGTCGGCATTCACGACGACGGCAACACCATCTATGTCAGCGACCAGGATCACACCACGATCATCGCCGGTTCCACCAGCACCGGCAACGTCTACGGTCTGACCCGCTGGTACGACATGTCCGGCGACTACACGCTGATCGCCCAGGATTCCGTCTCGACCGGCTCCGCCCTCTGGATCACGGGCAACAACCACGACAACGTGACGAACGGCGACATCACCGCCGTGATCACGGGCAGCACGTTCAATAACGTCTACCTCGGCGCCGGCGACTTCGGCACCTACGAGGATTCGCCGATCGACATCAACATCACGGTCAGCGATTCCCGCCTCGGCGCGTTCTACGGCATCCACACGCAGCGTGGAAACGAAGATCCGACCAACCGTCAGGACATCAATGCGAACATCAACATCAACATCTACGACACCGTCATCGGCGGTACGTTCACGGTCCTGAATACGAACAACGACCACTGGAACGGCCAGGGCGCGACCCTGCTGCAGACCTACTTCACGGCCGGCAGCATCAACGTCGAGATCGGCGGTTCCACCATGACGGACAACATCCGCGTGGGCGCCTCTCTGGAAGCGGCCGGCAAGGCCTTCCAGGCGTACAACGTCCGCAACACCCTGCACATCGTGGCGACCGATCAGAGCACGACGACCATCGCCTCCTACCTGTGCGAGTGGGATTCCATCATCGTCGACGCCACCGCTCAGCTGCAGCTGAACACCCTCCAGTATTCCACGATCGCCATCGGCGAGCTCTCCGGAACTCAGTCCGACCGCTATCTGGACTATGAAGGCACGCTGACGCAGGTCATGATCAACATGTCCGGTTACAAGAGCGGCACGCACGCCGTGATCGTCGCTTCGAACCGCATCTACACCGACGTCGAACTAAGCAACATCACGGTCATCGGCGACAACGACCTGACCGGTCAGTGCGAACTGGCCTACATCACCAATACGACCTACGATGCCGAGGGCACTCCCACCGACGTCGCCCTCAAGGCGGTGTATGTCTTCGACAAGACCGACGACATGTTCGTCAACACGAGCTACACCGACGCGATCAACGGCACGGCCGACGAAGTGACCGGCCAGGAATTCCTGTTCAGCTACAACGCGCATGCCGACTTCGAAAAGGCGTTCGGCTACGCGAACGAGTGGGGCGGGACCATCACGGTCACCGGCGGCAGATACGCCGACATGGACTTCAAGGGCAATAACGTCGCGATCCGCAAGGGCGCTTCGTTCGACACCGTGACCATGGCCGATACCGTGGCCGAAGGGAAAGTTGAATCGTTCCTGTCGGTCGAAGACGGCGCGAAGATCGGCGTGATCGACGGCTCCAAGGACAACATCAACAGTACGCTCATTATCGAGGACGATACTGACTTCGCAGTCGTTCAGGACTTCACGACCGTCCTGGTCGTCGATGCAGTCGCCACGTTCGACTCCCTGTCCGGATCGGATATCACGATCACGGCCGCCAGCATGCTCCTGGCTGACGAGCTCGATCTGACCGACAGCGCCATCACGATCGACGTGACCGGCTTCGCCGGACTTTCCCACGTGATCGTCGGCTCCTTCGATGACATCGTCGGCTACGACGAATCCAACATCGAAATCGTCGGCGAGAACAAGGATAAGTTCAGCGTGCTCCGCGTCGACAACGACATCGTCCTGCGGACCACGATCGCGTCCGACACGTTCCTGAACAGCGAGTACACGGAAGCCATCACCGGCACCATCATGTACGACGGCACGTACCTCGAGTACGGCATCAACGCGTTCAGCGACGCCGCGTCCGCGGTCGCGGGCCTCGGCAGCCGCAGCAACACCCTCACGATCACCGGCGGCAACATCGCCGACGATCTGGTGATGAACGGCGCGAACTTCGTCCTCGAAGGCGGCGCTCTCCAGGGCGTCCTCTATGCCACCTACGAAAAAGACTACCGTAACATGTCCATCACGGTCGGTGACGGTTCCGTCGGCGGCATCGAAATGACTGCTCAGGATGGCTCCTACCAGGTGACCAAGGCGAGCATCACACTCGAAGACGGCGCGATCGTGACCGGTTCCATCTCCGGCGCCGGCGACACCGTCATCACCGTCGATGGCGATGCGTTCGTCAATCAGACGATCGGAAACGTCAAGTCCATCGTCATCGACGCCAACGCCTGCCTCACCGCCAACACCATCGAACTGGCCGAAGGCGGCTCGATCGCGATCACCGGCACCCTCGAGGGTTCCAACTATCACAAGGTCATCTCGACTCAGACCGCGCTCGCCGACGATCCCATCGCGGAAGGCTTCCGCCTGTTCAAGAAGGGCAACGACATCTACGTGCTCGGCCTGAGCCGCATCTACTTCGACGAGAAGTATTCTTCCGAAGACTACGGCAGGACGCTTGACAACGGCGATGTCATCTACTACGGCATCAACGCGTTCAGCGACCTCAATGCCGCCCGTGCGGCCGCTTATGCGAACAAAGCCATGCTCTGCGTGGTGGATCGCAAGAGCAACATCACCATCACCGGCACCACGATCGTCAGCCTGGCCATCCAGGACAGCACCGTCGCTTCTCTGCAGCATGGTCTCACCACCGGTCAGACCGCCGAGAACGACATCCATGACGTGCACGTGGTGATCGACAACTCCACGGTCAACACCAGCGACGGCTTCATCTTCGGCGAAGGCAACTGGCAGAACCGCAACACGTTCTCCGGCAACTTCACCCTCGATGTCACCGACTCCGTCCTCGGCGGCGGCCGTACGAGAATCGCCACCTTCTTCACGGAAGGCAACAAGAACGTCGTGATCAACGTCACCGATTCCAGTATGCTCGGCGACCTGAGCATCATCGAAGACTCCCCGTTCGGCGGCTCCGACTCTGTCGAAGTCAACCTGACGAATGTCTCCGCTCCGGTCACGAAGTGGTGGACGTTCTTCGACGGCTACCCGGGAGAAAGCGGCGGCACGATCAACGTCAACATCAAGGACTCCGTCCTCGGCAACAGCACCGGCTTCCGCTTCGGCGTGCAGCGCTCCTGCGGCGCCAGCAACAACGTCGCGACGGACGTCACGTTCACGGTGGATAACTCCACGGTCACCGGCGGTCTCTTCATCGAGCGCGTCGACGGCAGCGGCAGCAACCTCATCAACTACACCGGCCATGCGACTCTGAACGTCATCGGCACGAACTATGTCCGTTATTCCCTCAAGTTCCACGAGGTGAACATCGGCGCCGACGCCTCCATCAGCGGCAGCACGCTAAGCCTGAGATCCGGCGGCGAGATCAACATCGACGCCACCGGCTACGACGGCCCGACCAAGGCGTTCATCTACATGTCGAACCAAATGGGCGACGACAACACGAAGCTCAATGTGACCGGCGTGAACAAGGATCTCTACGACCTCGTCGTCACCTCCAACGCGGTCGTCGTGTTCGACGGCACCATCGGAAACCTCTACTGGAATCCGACCTACACGCTGAAGAACACCGGCTGGACCTCCTCGCTCGGCGACGTCATCCTCGTCCACGGCTCCATCGAGGGCAAGGAAGATGTCCAGAACGCGTACAGCGCCCAGGACGACGTCTACGACGACGAAGGCGTTCTCATCCTCAGCGGCCTCGACAAGGCCAAACTGGCCCTCACGGAAGGCAACCAGCTGGTCGTGACCGGCGTCGGCGCCGACGGCAAGTTCTTCGGCACCATCGATTCCGTGGAAGTCACCGACAGAGACATCGACGTGGTCATCCTCGACGGCAACTTCACCGCCGAAGGCGCCATCGTCGCGGCAGCCGACGAAGAGAGCGGCAAGGTCTCGACCGGCGGTTCCTGGATCGAGATCGCCGGCGGTACCTTCGGTAAGGCCGCTTCCGGCGAAGATCCCGCGGTCCTCGCCTCGATCAACGGTTCCCGCTACTCCATTGCGCCTATCGAAGAAGGCAAGGGCAGTCACCTGACCCTGTCCTACGATACGACGATGTATGCCAACGTCTCCGACTTCGACGACATCACCGTCACCGGCAACGTCAAGGTGGTGGGCACCGTCGACGACGTCGACGCTCTGTACATCGACTGCAACGGCAGCCTCTCGGTCGACGGCGAACTCGATGCCGAGTCCGTGAAGAGCATCGTGCTCTCCTCCGGCGATTACACCGGCCCGAGCAAGATCGTCCTCCACTCCGCCTCCCTGAGTCCGGAAGCCATCGCCCAGATCACCATCACCGTCGACGGCAGCACCGAAGACGACTGGTACTACGATGGTGAGAGCGACATCTGGCTGATCTCCAACGATGCGAGTAACGTGTACCTGGATGCCCGCTTCTCCGAAGCCATCAACGGCACCACCACTTCTCGCGGCGACCTGCTGTACTTCGAGAAGAACGCCGTGGCCACCATGGACGAAGCCATTGCCAAGACGACCAGCGACTACCAGCTGATCGTTTCCGGCGGCGTCTTCGCCGGCGACTACAGCCTGGCCTCCATCGGCGGCTCCAGCGTGTTCGTGGACGGCGGCACCATCGGCAGCCTGACGCTCGGCAGCGGCAAGGTCAACACCCGCGTTGAGCTCACCGGCGCGACCTCCACGGCCGTCATCGGCACGCTCACCGGCGATGAGAACGGCCTCCGCCTGATCGTCGACAAGGATTCCAAGGTCGGCACGGTCAACAACGCCAACTACGTCCGCGTCGGCATCGATCAGAACAACTCGATCGACGGCATCAACTACGTCGCCGCCGGCGGTCAGCTCGTCCTCGATCTGTCCCAGTTCGAAGCCCGCGAGGGTGAAGTGCTGAAGGTCGAAGGCGGCATCAACAACTTCCTGGTCCCGGTTGCAGGCGAGACTTACAGTCTGGCCGTCATCCAGACCACGAACGCCGCCACGCGCGATTATGCGTTCTACTACGATGCCGCGAGCAGCAGCGTTGTCTCCGTCAAGATGGACGACAACATCTTCGTCAACACGAAGGCCAACGCCGACATGAACGGCACCGTCATCGGCGGGTCCACGGTCGTCTACGGTTACAACCTGAACCGTGACACCTCCGCGATCGGGAATGCCAAGACCGGCGCGACCCTGTACGTCGAAGGCGTCATCGATGAGACTCTGAGAACCGAAAACGACACCAATGCCGTGATCACGCTCAGCCGTCTCACGGACGTCCGCCTCGGCCCGACCATGCGCGATGGTAACACGCACCGTCGCACCGGCGACTTCATGCTCGATGTCATCGGCGGTACGTTTGCCGGCGGTAACGTGTACCTCGCCGGTCGCGGCGATGGCTCCACCACGACCCTCATCGTCGGCGAACAGGCCGATGCCGATTCCGAGATCGTCGACGGCACCTGGAATCTCACCTTCCGCGCCCTGAAGGACGACGAAGGCAAGATCATCGCCAGAAGCCGTCACGAGAACAACGGCGGCACCCCCGTGTTCAAGGTCACCGAGAATGCGCAGGTCGCCGGCGGTATCGTGAACATGCTGTTCGAGAACTATGATCTCGCCGGCGACATGTTCCTCTTCGACAACATCACTGATGTCACCGTCGGAGGAGAGGCTCAGTCGCTGAAGGAGATCAACGTCACGATGACTGACGTGATCTGCCCCGCTGCGAAGTGGGTCTGGTTCTGGGATCCGACTGTCGCGAACGCCACGGCGATCAACCTGACCATCACCGACTCCTACTTCACTGGCGATACGATGGGCTTCGGCCTCTTCGGTACCGACACCAGCAACTGGACCGGCGTGGCCGATGTCACCATCAGCGGCGTGACCGTGAACGGCGGCACCTTCTCCGGCGGAAAAGGCGCGAACGGCGACGACAACGGCGTGAATGGCGTCCGTAAACTTCACGTGGTCGGCGGCGAGAACTCCTTCAATGTCCTGAAGCAGTTCACCAGCATTGAAATCGCCGATGGCCTCGTGCTCAAAGCCGCCACGGTCTCCATGGCTGCCAACGAGACGGGCTTCATCCTCCGCGGCGAAGCCGGTTACACCGGCGACGCCAAGGAATACGTGGTCGCCAACTCCATTACCGGTGCCACCAGCGGGGCCCAGTTCCTCGATGCCGAAGGCAACGTGATCGAAGGTTACGTCGCAGTGGTCGGCGCCACCAACGTGTTCGTCTACACGCCTGATGTCGGCGCGATCTACTACGGCAACAACTTCACCGCCGCGAACATCAACGGCTACAAGGTCGAAGATGCTCTCACCGGCAAGACGAACTTCCTCGTGTTCGGCGACAACGCCGTGGCCACGATGGATGACGCGTATGCCAGAGCCACTGCCCACAACGAGAACATCATCGTCGTGCAGAACGCCAAGGACGAAAACCTGTACGCGAATGGCTACCAGCTGATCGTGAACGGCGGCAGCATCGGCACCCTCTACGGCTTCGCCCCGGGCGAAGAAGCGGCTGTCGCAGCCGTCGACGTGACCCTGAACAAGGGTGTCACCGTGAAGGACGTGATCGTTGCCGCTGAAGGCTCCACCGTTACCGGCGACGCCCTCATCACCATCGGCGACGGCGCTTCCATCGGTACTCTCGACGGTGGCTACGAATTCGTCAACGGCCAGAGCAGCCTGGTCTTCGAAGGCGATGCGACCGTATTCAGCATCAAGGACTTCGACAATGTGACGATCAAGGCCGTCAACGAGGTCACCCTCACCAGCACCTTCGGCGGCTCCTCCCTGACGATCGACGTCACGGGCTTCGAAGGCGCTTCCAAGCGCGTGATGACCGTCGAAGGCGGCGCGATCCCCGAAGGCCTCGTCATCTCCGCCGGCGGCTACGGCACCGAATGGGTTGACGGCAAGATGCTCGTCCTGGTCAGCAACGTCGTGACCGACGTCTACGTGAACACCGACTGGACCCCGGCCGATGTGGACGGCAAGTTCGTCGGCGACATGCTCCTCGTCTGGAACAAGAACGCGTTCGGCGAACTCTCCAGCGCGGCGGTCCAGGCCGTCGGCCAGGAGAACACGCTGTACGTCGATGGCAACGTCGCGTCCACCGAAGCTCTCACGATCGGCAACTCCAACGTGATCTTCAAGGGCGCCACGGTCGGTCTCGGCGCTATCACCGCCAACGACACTGTCCTGACGGTCGAAAGCACGGAATTCACCGCGGCCTCCCTCAGCGGCATTTCCGCACTGTCCGTCAAGGCCGATGCGGTCGCGATCAGCGGCGGCATCGCCATGACCGGCGACGGCAAGCTCACGATCGACGTGACCGGCCATACCCAGACCGACAGCGACGCGGTCATCCTGACCACCGAGTCCGGCATCTCCGGCCTTGCCCAGAATATCACCCTCACCGGCGAAGGCGCGAACAAATACTACGCGTACTACAACCAGGATGACGGCGACATTCACCTGCTCCGTGTCGACAATCTCTATGTCGATATCGGGTTCGGCACTGCCGGCGAGCTCATTCCGGAAGGCGCGACCAACGGCTTCACGCACGAACGTCTCCTGTTCGGCGCGAACGCGTTCTACTCCCTGACGGATGCTCTCGGCAGACTCTCAGACGGCATGGGCCTGTATATCAACGCCCGTCCGTATGATGTCCGCACCAACGACAAGCAGCCCAGTGATTTCTACCTGACGAACAGCAGCATCCCGGTCCTCATCAACGGCTACACCAGCGGCGATCAGACCATCGACGGCGACGTCACGGTCAAGATCCTCGACAGCACGGTCGGCGCGGGCGGCGACAGCACGCTCGTGATGAGAACCAGAGTTGACACTCCCTACGACCACCTCAACACCGTCAACGGCAACGTCAATGTGGAAATCTCCGGGTCCACGCTCGGTTCCGCCACGGATTCCCGCACCATTAACGTCGCGGACTACATCCGCGTCAACAATGGCGACTTCACGGTCAACGTGACCGACTCCGTCGTGTGCGCCAACCTGGAAGTCTACGGCGACTCCCACGTCGGCAACGACGAGAAGGTCAACGTCACGTTCAAGAACGTGTCCGCTTCTGTCGACCGCAACTGGTGGATCACCGACGGCAACCGCAACAACGCCGGTACGATCAATGTTACCCTCGACAACGTCACTCTCGGCGCGGGCAACATGCAGATCGCGACCCAGAGCGACTGGAACTACGGCGACCGTACCAGCTCCAACAATGTGACCTTCAGCGTGACCGACTCCACCATCAGCGGTTCTCTCTCCGCCGACGTGATCGGCCGCGAAGAAGTGACCACCTACTCCGGAGCCAAGGTGCTGGAAGTCACCGGCGACAACGCCATCAGCCAGGTCCTCTGGTTCAAGAACATCAACATCGATGCAGCTTCCACGCTGACGGCCGACACCATCTCGATGTCCTCCGTCTCCGCGAAGGTCACCATCGATGCCCAGGCGTACACCGGCCAGAGCCGCGTTCTCATTTCCGCGACGGATGGCATCACCAACCTCACGGAAAAGAACATCACCCTGCTCAAGGACGAGGATGCCGAAATCTCCTTCGTCACGGACTACAATGCCCAGACGAAGTCGATGTCCATGATCGTCCTCAAGGCCGCGGTGAAAGACATCTACGCGAACGAAGACTACACGCTCGAAGAGCTCCCGCTCGGCACCACCTACAACGGTGAAGCCCTGTTCTTCGATTACAACGCGTTCGATTCCGCCGCGGATGCCATCGCCGCCCTGACGGCCGCTGACGCCAGCCTCTACATCACCGGCAGCCTCTCCGCTGCTCCGGGAGGCCAGCTCATCACGGTCAACGGCAACCTCGTCAACGAAGGCACCTTCAAGATCTCCGCTGACGGCTTCGTCGACGGCAGCCAGAGCGAAGCGAAGATCCTGACCGCTTCCGCGATCTCCGGCAGCGGCAAGTTCACGACCGACAACGCGGCTTACACCGTGACCGTTCGTGACGACAAGGACGTGTACCTGGTCCTGAAGAAGGTCGACGTGTTCGTGAACACCGATTGGGCCGACCTCGAAGCCGGCGCGACGGTGGATGTCCCCGGCGGCACCGCCATCCTCGGCACCGATGCGTTCGCGACTGCTGACGCCGCTGCCTCGAAGGTCTCCGCCAACGGCACCATCACGGTCATCAATGGCGACGTGAAGTTCTCCAGCGCCATCGTCCGCACCGTGACGGCCATGACCGGAACCACGATCCAGAACGCCAACATCGGCACCGCCAACGCTGCCGGCTCCCTGACGCTCCAGAGCGGCGCTGCCGCCACGAACGCCCAGGTCCGCAACGGCACCCTGACGGTCGGCGACGGCGCGAAGGTCCTCGGCGGTCTGATGATCAACGACGGCGGTGCCGTGTCCTTCGGCGCGAATACCTCGCTCGAACTCGACATCTCCAAGTTGTCCACCGCATCCGCCGCTGTCCTGACCGGTTACTCTCTCCTGACCGGCAGCCCGGACATCTCCATCACGATCGCAGCCGACCAGGCCGATGGCACCTACACCATCGCCACCGACGCGGCTGCCTTCGGCGCGCAGGCTGTCACCGTCAAGACCTCCGCTGCAACCATTACCTCCACGCTGACCGTCGGCAACACCGAGCGGATCGAAGGTATTGATTACACGCTGGCTCTGACCGAGGACAACGTCCTGACGCTGAAGAAGAAGGTGTATGAAGAACCGATCACCGTGGCCTACGTCGATCCTTCCTGGGCTGACCTCGAAGACGGCGATATCGTCACGATCACCGGCACCACTGCCATCATCGGCAAGGATGCCTTCGCCGACGCCGATCTGGCGACCGAGGCTGTCATCAGCACCGGTATCGTCAAGGTCACCGCGGGCAAGGTCACGTTTGCCAACGGCATCACGAAGCAGACCGAGATCCTCAGCGGCGCTGAACTGACGAACACCAACGTCTCCAGCGTGCTGACGGTCGACGCCGGCGCCACGCTGTCCGGCAAGGCCGTGTTCGGCGACGACGCTGTTGTCACGGTCAACGGCACGGTCGTCTTCGACCTCGCTCTCGCGACCGAAGGCGCTCAGTTCACCGGCTTCGCCGTCACTGGCAATGCGAAGTACGAACTGGTCGGCGAATCCGCCCTCGGCGACTACACGCTCGCGACCGGCGTCACCGCCTTCACGAGCCTGACGGTCGGCAGCGAGACGCTCGCAGTTGGCGACACCCTCGTCATCGGCGACACGTTCGCATACACGCTGTCCCTGACGGCAGGCACGCTGGCTCTGAACATCGCCGAATACGTCCCGCCGGTGGTCATCCCGACCATCACCTACGTCAACTCCGACTGGGTGACCAAGCCGGAAGGCGCGATCATCCCGATCGACGGCGGCACGGCCGTCTACATGTACGACGCCTTCTCGACCGGCGACGAAGCCATCGCGGCTGTCACCGATGACGGCGAAGTCAAGGTCCTCGGCGGCACGGTGTCCTTCACCGACGCCATCGCCAAGACCGTGACGATCTCCGCTGACGCGACCCTGTACGGCAAGGCCACGTTCGGCGCCGCCATCACGATCGACGGCACGGTTGCCTTCGACACCGCCAATGCGACCTCCACGGATGCCCAGTTCAACGGCTTCTCCTTCGTCTCCGGCGAGACGAAGTACACGTTGAACGCCGCCTCCGCCACCGCCGGCACCTATCTGCTCGCCTCCGACGTCACCGCCTTCACGGCCGGTGTCAAGTTCGGCGACGAGACTCTGAAGGTCGGCGATGAGGCCATCAAGGTTGGCAACCTCACCTACAAGCTCGATATCACCGACAACAGCGAACTCGCTCTGACGATCGCCCCGACCAAGAAATTCGTCGCGGGCTCCGATATCGACGGCAACGGCATCTCCGACGTCCTGTTCGTCTGGACCGGAACGGAAGAAGAGCCTGGCAACTACCAGCACGGGTACTGGATGAACGGTACGAACGAATGGCAGTCCGCCGAAGCCCGTCACCCGTCCGATTGGGACAACCTCGGCTGCTACGACATGACCGGCGACGGCAAGGCCGACTCGGTCCTCTTCGGCAACGTGAACGAAGAAGGGATCAGAGGCGCCTACATCGGCTACTACACGGATGGCAACGACCTCGACGCAAACTGGGAGACCATCGGTCACCTGGAAAGCATCGAAGTCGACTGGAAGAACAAAGTCGGCAACCTGACCGGAAACGAGAAGGGCGCCAACTCCATCGTCTGGTACGCTGCCGAGATGCACGCTCTGGGCGCCTGGAAAGATGGAAAGGAAGACTGGGTTTTCATCAGCGATTCCTTTGGTAGCGACTGGACGCTCATCGGTTGCGGCGACTTCGACGGCGATGGCAAGGACTCCATCATGATGGCGTACAACGGCGGTCAGCTCTTCTACACCGCTGACATCGACGGTACGGTCACAGCGATGGGCGATGCCAACTGGTCCGGCTGGGAAGTCCGTGCGATCGGCGACTTCATGGGCGACGGCAAGGATGACATGGTCCTGTTCCACAATGAAACGGGCTCCATGGTCATGCTCGCCGACGGCAGGGCCGACGTCGATTCCGAAGGCAAGGCCATCTACATCGACGTTGGTCAGCTCTCCGCCTCTGACTGGTTCGTGGTCGGAGCCGGCGATTACGACGGCGACAAGAAGGATGACCTCCTGGTTCGTCAGTATTCGACCGGTTGGCTCGGCTACTACTCCGAAGGCATCCAGGACAACTGGAACCTCCTCGGCCGCGGCGTCGGCATGGAATGGACCGTGATTGCATAAGTTATGCAGCCACAGTTCAGACCTGTCCGCTAAGCCGGATGGTTCTACCGAACCACGGCCCCCGCACTCGGAAACGGGTGCGGGGGCTTTTTCTCTTTCAAAAACGAAACCCGGCTTGCAAACCGGGTCCGTGAATGGTATATTGCAGTGTTTGCATCAGGAGTGGCGTCAGAACGACGCCTGTCAACCGAGGTCGAGCACCCACGGTGAATCGCCCGGCATAGGTTTGCCTGGCGGATGCGGATCGAACGATCAAGAAAACTACTCGGACGGATGTTCGCCGTCACACGCCTCTTGATGCGTCGTTTCCCCCATGAAAGGAAGACGCAAAATGATCCTCGAACAGAATGTTCCCGCCTCCGTCCGCACCTGGGCCGCATGCCAGGTGTCAATCCGCCGCAACGAACGCGCCATCCGTCTCCTGGAACCCTGCGAGCCCGTCGATTTCCGCACCTTCGCCCTGATCCGGGCGCTGGGCCGGGCCCGTTACCGCGAGGAATGGTGCAGGCCGGAGATCGCCCGGCTGAAACGGCGTTGCGCCCGATACCGCGTTCTGGCCGACCGGATCCGCCGTACCGCCGGCATCACGCCGGAAAACCGGTTGCTGTCGGCGCCGAGGGGAAGTTTCTGAACGCCGGGGCGGAATGGCTGGACGCCCTGTCCCTCCTGGGCCTCGGATTCGGGAACGCCCCGCGATAATCATCCATCCTCAAACAAAAACACCCCGCCCGGAGCGTTTTGTGCCCGGGTAGGGGAGTTCTCTGTCGTGTCACGCCCGAGCGCGGCCGGGCACAACTGAAGTCCGGGCGCAGCCCGGTCACCGGGCGGAGCCGGGGACCGTGGACTTGTAGATGTAATAGTCCGTGTCGAGGATTGTGTCGTTGTGGACGAGCCGCATGGACGGGAGATCGTCGGGGGCGTGCGTTACGACGTAATCCGGCATGACCAGGGCGGTGCGCAGGAAATCGGGATACATCTGTCCCCCCGCGAGCCATCCGATGCGGTTCCAATCGGCGCTCAGGACGAGGGGCCGTCTGCCGGACTGGTATTGATCGCATTTCAGGTGCGGCACGGGGCGGATCAGCGTGTCGTCGCCGCCGGAGACCGCGAGGGCCCAGTCGGCGCGAATCCAGTCGGCCGCGGCCAGGACGATGCGGCGTTCGATGCCTTTCCTGGAGTTCTCGGAGTATTCGATGAGGAGCGGGGAGTAGAGGTCGTAGAGCGAGGCGGCCACGAGGAGGAGGAAGACCGTGGCGGCCAGGAGCCTGCCGAGGAACCATCGTCGCAGGAGCCGCCACGTATCATACATGCCGAGGGCGGCGAACGGGAAATACAGCACCGCTCCGATCAGCAGATAACGCGAGGACGTGATCAGCAGCCGGTAGAACATCGGGATCTGGAACGCCGCGAGCAGGTCGAACGCCGCGAACAGCGTCAGCAGGACGGAATCGGCGCGGGTCCATTGCCTGCGGGAGATGCGGAACAGGACGCCGAGGAGGAAGAACGGCAGCAGCCGCGGGAAAAGGCCTTTCCATACGCCGGTGAGAAACTCCGAGACAGAGTCGTCGTGTTCGCGGGAGACGGGCACCACGGCGTTGATCCTCTTCAACGCGGATTCGGCCGTGTCCGAGTCCGTAGTCGTGTCCGTAATCGTGTCCGTAGTCGTGTCCGTGGTCGTGTCCGTAATCGTGTCCGTAATCGTGTCCGTGGTCGTGTCCGTAATCGTGTCCGTGGTCGTGTCCGTAATCGTGTCCGTGGTCGTGTCCGTAGTCGTGTCCGCAGTCGTGTCCGTAGTCGTGGTGGCGGACGACGAACCGGACGAGGGACGCTGTTCCGTGGACTCCCCGGAGGATGCGACCGTTACCCGGGTGTCCGTGTCGGCGGGACTGTCGATATCGAATTCCATGACAGGTGATGTCGAAGAATACAGGAATTCCAGCGCCGGGACGTGATTCATGACCGAGCGCATCAGGGTCGCGTGCCGGACGTCCAGGACAGGATAGCCGACCATGTGCCGGCTGTAGAGGAGCTGGGGCAGGACGAGGAAGAGGACCAGGAGCCCGGTGAGCACGCTTCGGAACGGGATGCGGTTATGGACGCAGTCGTACACGAAGAGCGCCGCGCCCATCAAGGCCGCGAAGAGCGCCATGTCGCCCCGGCTGAGGAGCAGCACGGCCTCGCCGATTGCGAACCAGAGCCAGCCTTTGAATTTGCTCCCGGCCTGCGCGATCAGGACGGTCGCCCAGCCGCAGAGCAGGATCCCGAGCATGCTGCCGGATTCGCGCATGCCGTAGTAGCCGAGCCGGAGGATGTAGGGGCATCCGGCGAAGAGGACGCAGGTCCAGATCGCGATCCCGGCGCCGTAGAGCCGCCGACACGCCGCGTAGAGCGGGAAGACGCAGAGCGAGAGCATCAGACTGGCCGCCAGCTGGCACGCCAGGAATCCGCCGCAGGAGAAGAGTTTCGCGAAGAGTCCCGCGCAGACCGGCAGGAGCGGGGTGATGCGCGGATGGAATGCGAACGTCCAGTCGCCGTTCGCGAACGCCTCGGCCATCGGGGCGTAACGTCCCGCGAGGTCGGCCTGCGGGTAATCCTCCAGGATCAGCGCGGGCAGCAGCAGGAGCCAGATCAGCAGGAAGACGCACCAGGGCAGGATCCTGTCGCGGAAACGCGCCGCGATGTAGCCGGACGTCTTGATCGCGAGGGGCAGCATCAGGGACGGTGTGAGCCTGCGGACGGCGATCCGCGCGGAGGTCCGGGCGAACCGGCTGAGCAGTTCGGGGTGATCATGATGGAACCGGCCGATCTGCCAGCCCCGTTTGAGGAGTTCGCCCGGGGCGTTGGAGTGTTCGTGGATCACGATGGCGTCGCAGCAGTAGCCGATCGCGCCGTCCTGTTCGAGCACGGACGCGGCCATGAGCATGTCTTCGCCGAAGTTGGTGCGGGGGAAGTTGCCGAGGCGGATGAGCTCCGGGACCTTCCACGCGGAAAAAGCGTTCGAGCAGAACGACGCCATCAGGCCGTCCCGGGGGATGTCCGCGCGCGTCTTGATGCGCGAGGCGTCGGGGTAGCAGCGTTCGCGCTGCCAGGCGTTCAGCGTGTGCTCGTGGAGGCTGATCTGTTTGCCGTAACACCCGGCGACCGGATTGTTCCAGAGAAACTTCGTGAGCTTATCGAGCGTGCCCGGCTCGGAGAGGACGGCGTCCTGGGAGAGGAAGACGACCGTGTCGAAGCCTTTGTGGTGGAGATACCGCACGATGCGGCGGCGGGTGTCGCCGTGGTTGAAGTTGTCCCGGCGGATGCGGAGGCATTTCCAGCCGCGCGCGGCGGCGAGCTCGGCCGTCTGGTCGTTGGATTCGCTGTCGACGACGAGCTTCAGGTCCAGACGCATGGTCTGTTCGTCCACGGAACGCAGCAGGTCGTACCAGAAGCCGCGTTTGACCGCGTTCAGCGTCGGGATAACGAGCGCGGTCTTCATGCGGCCCACCACAGCCCGATGGTGCGGAGCCAGTCGTTCTTGCGGAATCCGTGCCGCCAGATGGTCCCGAGCCGGTGGAAATACGATGCGTCGGAGAGTCCGCGGCTCCAGTCGTCGACGAGCTCGGCCTGTTCGGGCGAGAGCGTGGCGCGGAACTGTTCCAGAAACGCCCCGGCCTGCCGCCTGGTGAGCTCGACGCGGGAGTGAAGGTGTTCGCGCTGGAAGACCCGTTTGAGGAGGCTGCCGCGCTTGACCGCGCCGAAGACGTTTTCCTTGTGCTGGCGGTAGTCGACCAACGGCGTCGGGAGGAACACGATGGCGCCGAACGCCGCCGCGATGAGCGCGAGATACCAGTCGTGGCAGATGGCTTCCGCGGGGATGTTCGCGAGGTCGGCGAGGGCGCGGTTGCAGATGACCGTGCAGCCGGTCACGTTGTTCTGGATCATGAGGTCCGCCAGGGAGGTCCGCGCCGGGTTCAGGCTCTGATAACGGACCATGGAGGTCGCGATCGGGCGCAGGGATTCGTCGACTACGCGGAGGTCGGAGTGCACGAGGACGGGGATGCCGCCGGGGAGGGCGGCTTCGGCCTTCCGGATGGCCGCGAGACAGTCGGCGATCTTGTTCGGTCTCCAGACGTCGTCCTGATCCGCGAACATGCAGTAGGCGCAGTCGCGGTCGGAATCAAGCAGCATCTGATAGGACGCGATCACGCCGACGTGCCCGCGGTCGGTGAGGCCGGAGGCGAAGGAATACCGCTTCATCAGCTCTTCGGCCTGAGGCGAAACAGGCCCGTCGAAACGGTACCTGAGCGTAAAGTCGCGACAGGTCTGAGCCGCCAGGGAATCCAGAAATTCCCGGAGGAATTCCGAATCCCCGTGTATGGAGAGAAAGATACTGATCGGAGCGGATGGCATCATCAGGATTATTTGGCCCGGGGAGCCTGTTCCTTTGCGGATTTTGCTTTGTCGTCCGCCTTGGCATCGGCCTTTTTGGCATCGTTTGCCCTGACTTCGGCCGCGGGGGCTTCCTTTGTCACGGCATCGGCTTTTGCCTTGCCCTCGGCTTTGGCCCGGTCCTCTTCCTCGACTTCGCTCTTGGCCTCGGCCTCGGCCTTGCCCAGGGCGACCTCCGCGGCTTTCTTCTCCATGGCGGCCAGACGGGCTTCGGTCTGGCGTGCGGTCTTCTCGCGGAGTTCCTGTTCGGCCTTCTTCTCGGCCTCCTCCAGCTCCCGCATCCTGTCAGGCGGCAGCGGCGTGCGGCCTTCCTGCTTGCCGTTGTGGAGGAAGTGCCACAGCGGGTTCAGGCCGACCTTGCGCACGTCGGGATTGGAGTCGAGGTAATACTTGGAGTCGAAGTGGTCGCAGGGATTGAATCCGTGGTACGCGCCCCAGAAGTAGTAGTGCTTGAGCGGATTGAGGCCGCTGATGCGGACGATGCTGTATTTGGAGAGGTACCACAGCGGATCGAACCAGCCGGACTTCGCGATCATGGCCATCTGCTCGCGGAAATCGTACTGGTTCTGGCTGGACAGGTCCTTCAGCGGCTGGATCGGGATCTTGTCGCCGAGCACGTGGATCTTTTCCGGGTCGGTGCACTTCTCCAGCACGATGACGAACTCGTTGTCGAGGCCGAGTTCGTAGTGGTAGTCCAGGACGGAGAAGGGGAAGTAGCGCATGCGGACGAGCGGCTTGATGATGCGGTCGAGGAAGGTCTCGTAGTTGAACACGTGATGGTGGTGGACGAAATTGTAGCGGCCGCTCTCGATGTCGCTCCAGTACACGTTCATCTTCAGATGATCCTGGTGGTAGATGAGGGCGTCGAGGATGTGTTCCGCGGCGTCCACGCTGCCGTTGTCCTCGTGGTCCACGATCAGGTGGCCGGCGGAGGTCTCGGGGCGGTCGTGGTCGAACGTGAACCTGCGGTCGGGGATGGCGAGGAAGAACTTGCCGCCGTCGTTCAGGCTCTCGCTCACGGCCTTGAAGAAGCCGATGAAGTCGGGGATGTGCTCGACCACGTGGTTCGCGATGAAGTAGTCGAACTTGTTGTCGCCGAGGACGGCGGAGAGGGAGCGGGTCTTCGCCACGAAGTCGACGTCGACGAACGTCTTGCCGGGATAGCATTCCTGGAAATGCTCGATCAGGGTGTCCTTCGAGAAGATGTCGTAATACTTGACGTCGGATTCCTCCTTGGTAAGCAGGGGCGAGCAGAGCGCGCCGATCTCGAGGCCGGTGAGGTTCGCGTAGTTCGGGATGTTCTTCTTGAAAAGCTGCCTGCGGATGGAGAGCCGGAGTTCGTCCTTCTCCTCCTGGGTCATCTTGGAGATCTTCCGGACCGCGTTCTTCTGGATGAGACGTTCCCGGAATGAAGAGTGCTGTTGTTCGTTTTCGTTCATGGTTGATTACCTCGTCCTGGCAGATATTTGAATGTATTTGGTTGGATACGGGAAGAGCTTGGAGATCAGGAGGACCGTTTCGTTGATGTCCTTCTGCGCCATGTAGTAGCAGATGTTCTTCTTGAGGAACGGGAACCCGAGGATGAGGAAATCCTGGGGCCTGCAGTAGATGGCGTTGTACTCCGGCGTGATCTTGTCGACGTCCTGGAGTCTGGCGGCCGTGCGGAGATAGACGTCGGACTTGAATCCGGCCTCCTCGAGGTGATTGCTGAGGCGCGTCTCGCAGCGGGCGACGACGTTCGGGAGCGTGGTCTCGTTGCGGACGTTCTTCCAGAAATCGCGGAAGGCGTCTGAGGTGAAGACCTGCCGGCGGAACACGAGGAAGTAGCTCTGGACATGGCGCGGGATGATGCCGTTGGGCAGGGCCTTCGCCTCCTCGCGTCGGGGATTGTTGGTCTCGGGGAACTCGGTCATGCCCCAGAAATCCGCGGTGTTCTCCGACATGCGGTCGAAGATCTCGCGGAACGGGCGGAAGGGCCCGTACATGCTGTTGTTCAGCAGCACGAGTTCGTCGTAGCCGTCGAGCTCGACCTCGCGGAGGGCGTCGCGCCACGCGCCGAAGTCGTAGCCTATGTTCTCGCGGAGGATGACCTTCTTCGTCAAATACGCCAAGCGCATGGTCTCGTCCTGGAGCAGTTCGCTGTTGCTCACGAAGACGATGTCGGCGCACTTCTTCAGCTCGCTCATCAGATACATGTCGGCGTCCGAGATGCGTTTGTTCTTCGAGTAGTGGACGAAGATCGCGAGGCGTTTGACCGGGGAGGACTCGGCTTCGTCCCTCGAATCCTTCTTACCCGCGGCGGGTTCCGGGTCGGGCGGCACGATGCCGGGGAGCGTGGTGTAGCCGGCCCCGTGGGCGACGTACAGCCAGAGGCGTTCGATGGCGTGCGCGAGGGTGTTCGAGATCTGGTCCTTCTCCTCCTCGAACTCGGAGAGATCCACGATCCCGGGCTGGAAGAGCGGCGAAACCGCCTTGGTCCTGGCCCAGAACATCTGGCCGACCGGGAACACCGGGTGTTCGGGGAGTCTGAGGTAGAATCCCATCGATTTCAGGAGCCGCACGCAGCGGTCGAAATTGTTCTCCCAGTTCATGTAGTCGCGCATGGCCGGGTACGGAGCGGGGAAGAAGAGGCCGAGTTCGCGGTCGCGGTCGAACCGGCGGAAGATCGCGGAGATCTTCTCCGGGCTGCCGAGCAGCTGGCCCAGCAGGTAATGACGCCATTCCCCGCCCCAGTTCACCGTGAGGGACTTTTTCGTGTGGAAGTGGCCGATGAAGTCGTACTGGTCGATCTTGTCGGCGCAGGACTCGAAGAACGGCGCGACGTCGCGGCCGATGTTCCGCGTGACGGTGATGTGGTGCAGATTGCAGCGCGAGGGCGGATTGAGGTGCAGGAAATTGGTGATCGCGGCGCGTTTCCTGCGGGAATCGGTGGTGATCTCGAGGTCGTAGGTGAACGGGATGTTTTCGAGGTAATCCGAAATCTCTTCCAGCAGGTCGAGGTAGTAGATGTGGAAATGGATCAGGACCTTGCCCGGCTGCGTCATGATTCCGTCGGCGGGTGCGAGCACCTCGTACTGCGGGAATGCCGGCAATTCGCACAGGGCGCGCGTGGTGGTGTTGATGCTGGCGTAGCCGAAGCGTTCGTCCGGTTCCAGATACGTGCCCTCGGCCCATTCGTTCCACGCGTTGATGAAGATGAAGCGTTCCTGCTCGATGAAATGCTCGCGGGTGTACTGGATGATGCTCTGCAGCCAGTAGTGGTAGGACTCGA
>Ga0310696_10002135_pt1 | contig 26791 bp, 26 predicted proteins | sample AusTroGonzalo_MG_4_FD_203885 | JGI IMG/M metagenome (GOLD analysis project Ga0310696, IMG submission 203885) | Bovine rumen microbial communities from tropical cattle in Woodstock, Queensland, Australia - Gonzalo_02 (v2) (version 2) | ecosystem: Host-associated > Mammals > Digestive system >...
CTTTGGGTTTACGGACTGTCAACTCTTCAGAGAGCCTGACTCCCTCATGTATGCTACCTTGATTGCTAATCTGAAAGCCGGTTATCCTGCTCATCTGGCCGTTGAAAATCCAGCGGGAACGGTAGGATACAATGTCGTGGTGGATGGCTATCGTGCAGAGGATGGTAAGTTTCATATCAACTTTGGCTATGGCGGTTCCTTAGATAATTGGTACTATATCCCTGATCCCAATTTCTATTACGGGATGACCAAGGTGGAAGGCATCATTGTGAATATCATTCCTTCAACCTCGGCTGTTCACGAGACTTCCCGTCCCCAGGCCTTGGAAGTTTTCCCCAATCCTGCATCCGATATGCTTCACATTAGGAACCTCCCATACGAAGCGGTGGATTATTCCATTTTCAATGTCATGGGGCAAAAAGTGACCAAAGGTTCCACTTGCGGAACCATTCCCATTGCAGACTTGGAAAACGGGTTCTATCTTTTGCAGATTGAAAGAGATACATACCGAGAAACGCTTAGGTTTATTGTGAAATAAGACACATTAATTTTTCTTCCATAACTTCTTGCATATTTTTCGTATCTTTGCACCACGAAAATTGATAGAACTAAAGTTATGCAAGAGAACAATTATTTCCCATCAATGCTTCCTGCCGAGGAGCTCGCGCAGGTGAAGTACATTCCCACACTCCCCGAATTTGTAACTTGGATTGAACAGAAATGGTCTGACCTTCCGTGCCTTTCCGATACGGTGAACACTTATACATACAGCCAGGTATGCGATACAGTAGCACGTCAACGCGCCCTGCTCAACAGCTTTGGTCTGCAGAAAGGCGACAAGGTGGCTATCCTTGACAACAACACCATCGATGCTGTTATGATGTTCCTCGCCGTCACCTCGGCGGGCTACGTGGCTATCAACCTGCCTTCGATGTTGCCGGCTCAGGCTATCATGGGCTGTTGTATGAAGTTTGGTGTCAAAGTGTTGGCTGCTGGCAAAGAGTTCATGGAAGCCGTCAATGGAGCCCCTTGCAAGGTGATTGCCATCACCGACAAGGCCGACGAGAAGGCTCCCGTAGCTACTGTCGACAAGAATGACCCCGCTGCTATCTTCTTTACGGGCGGTACCACAGGTGCCCCCAAGGGAGCCATACTGCCTCATAGAGCTTTGATGCGTGGTGCTCTCAACGGTGTTTACGCTCCGGGTCATCAGTTGGGCTGCCATCGCTACGCCAATGTGCTTCCACTAAGCCACGTGTTCGGACTGATTCGCGGCACTATGTCAGTACTTTTCGAAGGCGGCGAATGGTTATCGGCGGGCAATGCCAAAGATACCATCGGCAAGTTCCCGATGATTAAGCCGACCTGCTTGGTGGCGGTGCCCGGCATCTGCGAAATCCTGCTGGGTCTCGTCAAGATGTATGGCAAACCCTTCCTTGGTGGCGAACTGAAGTTCATCATCTCGGGTGCGGCCAATGTGCCTCCGAAACTTATCGCTGAATTCGACGCACTGGGTATCAACCTTTTCGGTGGCTACGGCATGACCGAAGGTGCCAACCTCACCACTGGCAACATCGATGTGAAAACTAGACCTACATCAGTTGGCAAACTCTATCCGGAACAAGAAGCCAAAGTGGTAGATGGTGAGCTGTGGTTCCGTGGCGACAACGTCTTCCTCGGCTACTATGGTGATCCCGAGAAGACTGCAGAGACCCTTACACCCGACGGCTGGATCAAGACCGGCGACCTGGTGCGCTTTGACGAGGACGGCTACATGTACATCGTCGGCCGTATCAAGAACCTTATCATCCTCAGCAATGGTGAAAACGTCAGCCCCGAGAGCATTGAGGAGCCTTTCTACAAAGACTCCAAATTGCGCGACTGCCTCGTTAAGGAAGACGAACAGGATGGCCGTCAGGTGATTGCTATCGAGATTTTGCCGCGCATGGAAGAGTTTGGCAATAACTCTTGGGAAGAGGTGGAAGCTTACTTCAAGGATCTCGTTGGTAAGGTTAACGCCTCGCTACCTAGCACACACCAAGTTAGCAAAATAACTGTTCGTAAGGAAGATTTCAAACGTAGCGGTGCTATGAAAGTTTTACGCAATCAATAAGATATGGCAAGAGAAACTATTTTAGAAGGATTAAAGGAAATTCTGAAACTAATCAAACCCTCCATGGACTTGTCTGCCGTGACCGAGGATTCACAGCTCGTTCGCGATGTCGGTCTCGACTCTCTCACTATCCTGCTCCTCAGCCTCGCCGTTGAGAACAAGTTTGGATTTAAGTTCGAGGGCACGCCCAAATTTGAAACCGTGGGTGCAGTAATTGACTACATTACGGCTCATGCAACGAAATAATACTATGAACATCAATATTGTAAAGGTGGAAAGTCGCAAGCAGCTGAAGCTGTTTGTGACTTTCCCTCTTCATTTGTATAAAGATTGTGCAAATTGGGTGCCTGCGCTGGAAGGCGATGAATACGACACCTTCAACCCTGAGAAAAACGGTGCTTATGACTTCTGCGAAGCAGATTGTTTTTTAGCCTATCGCGGCGACGAAATTGTAGGTCGCGTGGCTGCCATCATCAACCACAAAGCCGACGATGAGCATCACTTGGTTCGTTTTGGATGGTTAGACTTTATCGAGGACGAGTCCGTGTTGAAAGCCCTGATCGACACTGTCGCTGAATGGGGACGTCAACGTGGACGCACCGATATGCGGGGACCGTGGGGTTTCACCGACATGGACAAAGAAGGCTTGCTGGTGGAAGGTTTTGAGCATCTGAGTCCCTTTACCTGCCTCTACAACTATTCCTACTACGGGCCCATGTTGGAAAAACTCGGCTTCACCAAGGAGGTGGACTGGACCCAACGGACGCTGGAGGTATGCCAAACATTGCCTAAAATGTTCGAGTTCTCTAAATTGATTGAGGAAAGATTCCATGTGCACGTTGTACGGCCGAAAAGCATGAACGACATGTGCAAACGCTACGGCATGGAAATTTTCCACATGTACAACGAGGCATTCGCTCCCCTGCACGGTTTTTCACCCCTGACAGACAAACAGATAAATGCGTATTTGAAAACTTATGTGCCCATTTTGGACAAGGATTTCGTGGCAGTGGCCGTCAATGACAAAGACCAACCCATAGGCTTCCTCTTCTGCGTGCCTTCCCTCTCCAAAGCGGTGAAAAAATCCAATGGTCGTCTGTTCCCCTTCGGTTTCATCAACATCTTGAAAGCGTTGAAGAAAAATGATACTTTGGAAGCCTTAATTATGGGCGTACTTCCTAAGTATCAACAATGTGGAATCCCAATGTTGATGTTCAAATACCTGCATGAGAATTGCATCAAACGAGGTATCAAAACCATCATCATGAATCCGCAATTGGAGGAAAATCACAAGGTACAATCGTTATTCAGCGAATATACCACCCACCCATTCATGCGTAGAAGGGCGTATAAACGTCCCCTTTTATAACTTATAGTAACTGCCGAGGATTTTTGCGAACCAACGGGCGGGCAGGATACGTTTCAGCAACACTGACAGGCGTTGTTCGAACGAGGCCACTACGTATCCGTGTCGCGGATTGCTTTTACGGATGATTTGACTGATTTTACGGGCTAGCACCTGCGGTTTCAAGCCGCCAGTTTCGTCGTGTTCCACCTTTCCCATCGATTCGGCATAGGTCTTATAGACTTGCATTGCTTCTGTGCTGCCTGTCTTTTTCCGACTGGCTGTAAATCTCGTGGAGAAATCGCCAGGACGAACTACCACCACTTGGATACCAAACTGTTGGATTTCCAGACGGAGGGCTTCACAATAGCCTTCGATGGCGAACTTGCTAGCGGAGTAGAAACCTTGGAAGGGCAGTCCCATCATACCACCAATGGAGCTCATCGCGATGATTTTGCCGAAACCTTGCTTGCGCATGAAGGGCAGCACAGCGGTCACGAAATGCACCAACCCCATGAAGTTGGCATCCATCTGCTCCCGAATTTCTTCTTCGGTGGCGAACTCCACAGGTCCACCGATGCCCATGCCGGCATTGTTGACCAGTACATCGATGCGACCTTCTTTGTCAACCACTTGTTGCACAGCATTTTTTACAGACTCGCGGTCGCGAACATCCACTTTTAGATAATGTACACCATGCAGAGGCTCTACGTCACGACGCACTGTGCCATAAACTATGTGGCCTTCCTGTGCTAGCAGACGGGCGGTTTCCAAACCAAAACCTGAAGAAATTCCTGTAATCAGAACGACCATAACTATAGGATTTCTGCGTTCTTAAACGCTTTTGTAATTCTGTCGATAGCTATATCTACTTGTTCGTAGGTGTGCGTGGCCATCAGGGCGAAACGGATCAGCACGTCGTTTTCGGGTACTGCAGGCGCGATGACCGGTGTAACGAAAACTCCGTCTTCCAGTAAGCGAGAGCATAGCCAAAAGGCCTTTTCTGAATTACGTACAAACAGAGGGATAATAGGAGTTTCGCTGCGACCTGTGTCGAATCCGCGCTCTTTGAATTGGTTGCGGGCGTAGTTGCTGATGTCCCACAAATGCTGGATGCGTTCCGGTTCGTCCAACATAATATCGATGGCCTTGCTGACCGCTGCTACGTTGGATGGTGGCATACTGGCGCTGAAAATCAGCGAGCGCGCGTTGTGTTTCAGGTAATTGATGGTGTCGGCATCGGAGGCGATGAAGCCGCCTAAGGATCCGAACGACTTCGAGAAGGTACCCATAATGAGATCCACCTTGTCGGTCAGTCCGAAATGGTCGGCGGTGCCCCTGCCTTGATGTCCCAAGATGCCAATGGAGTGGGCGTCGTCGAGCATGATTTCTGCATCGTATTTCTCCGCCAATGCCACCATCTCGGGCAGTGGAACAATGTCACCCTCCATAGAGAAAACACCGTCGGAAACAATCAACTTGACGGATTCGGGTTCGCATTGTTGCAGGCTCATCTCCAAACTCTGCATGTCGTTGTGGGTATATTTCAGCGATTTGCCAAACGCCAACCGACTTCCTTCGATGATGGAGGCGTGGTTGAGCCGGTCGAGAAGCAGGTAGTCGTTGCGGCCACACAGGGCGGAGACCACCCCCAAGTTTACCTGGAAACCCGTGCTGAAGCACAATGCTCCATCCTTGCCCACCAGTCGGGCGAGTTTCTCTTCAAGTTCAACATGAATATCTAAAGTACCGTTGAGAAAACGCGAACCGGAGCAACTTGTGCCATATTTGTCGATGGCGGCCTTGGCGGCCTCTTTCAGGCGGGGATCGTTGGAGAGACCCAGATAGCTGTTTGAGCTGAACATCAGAACATCCTTTCCGTCAATCTTTACCACTGTGCTCTGCTCCGACTCTATGGCCTTATAATATGGGTAGATTCCCTTTGCTTTCGCAATTTGCGGTGCTTGGTATTGCGCGCATTTGTTTCGTAGAAGATGATTTCTCATATTTAGTAGTATTTTTCAGCAAACTTAACCAACAAATCATGCATAATCAAAAAAACAAATCGGCATGATGATTTCCACATTTCTCTGATTTTCAGTTTTTTTAACATTTATAATCCCCATCAAATCAATCAATTTGCCGTGTGGCAAAGATACGCAAAATTTGTGTACTTTTGCCGTCGCTAAAATGGCAAGCCTTTTTTTGTAGATAATTATGTAGTTTGGATATGATTTTTGTAAAGATTTACCGCTTTTTCACCCAGCATAAGTTCCTTTTATATGCACTCATCATTTTAAGCAGTGTTGTTTTTGCCTTTTACGCGGCGAAAGCGCATTTTGAGGAGGATTTGATGAAACTGCTGCCGAAATCTGATAAGTCGGAATGTGATTTGGTTTTCGGCAATATCAAAGTCAAAGACAAACTCTTTATGCAGATGACCGGGGCGGCACCAGAAATGATGGTTGGCTATGTTGATGAGCTGATGGACTCCATCCTCACCAACGACGAGGGCATCGCCAACACGCTCTACCGTATGGAACCCGATATGGCCCTCAACGCGCTTGATTATGCCATGATGCATGTGCCGTCGTTTGTGGATACAACCCTATACGCTCGCTTTGACTCCGCCATCTCCCACGCTGACGAGACCATGGCCCGCAATTACGAGATGGTCATGAACGACGAGACTGGTATGGCTTCGGAACTGGTTGCCACCGACCCTTTGTGGCTGCGTGAGTGCCTGATGCCCGACCTCTCCAGCGGCATGGGCTTCACCCTTATCGACGGGCATCTGTTTTGTGCCGACAGCACCGTGGCATTAATCTTCATCGCCCCTGATTTCCAAACCTTCAACTCCCAAGAAGGCGGCAAGTTGATTAACCATCTACGCGACTGCATCCAACAATTCAATATAACACATCCGGAGGTGGAAGTGCTAATGCATGGTGCTGTGGTAGAGTCTGCCAACAATGCCAGCACCATGAAACGAGACATTGCTATCACCATTGGCGTCTCTTTGGTGCTGATTCTTCTCTATTTATGTCTTAGTTTCAAGAGTTATAACATTATCTGGCAGAATGTGCTGCCCATCCTTTATGGCACCGTTTTTGCGTTGGCCTGCATGTATTGGATTAAGGGCGGCATGTCGCTGATGGCCTTAGGTGTGGGTTCCGTGATTTTGGGCGTTGCTCTTAGCTATTGCCTACATATCATTGTACATCAACGATTTGTGGGCGATGTAGAGCGGATGCTGAAGGATGAAGCTGTTCCCGTTTGTCTCGGCTGCCTCACCACTGTCGGTGCGTTCCTCGGACTGATGTTCACTGAAAGCGAGCTATTGAAGGACTTCGGACTATTCGCCACCTTCGCGCTCTTGGGCAGCACCTTCTTCGCATTAATCTTTCTGCCCCATTTCCTGAATGTGAAGGATGCCAAACACAGCAAAAAAGCGTTCAAACTAATCAACAAGATTAATAACTATCCTTACGACCGTAACCCTATCATTATCATAGTATTGTGTATTGTCATTCTGATTGGGTTCATCTTTTCTGGCAAGGTGCAGTTCGACAACGATTTGAAGCATATTGGTTATGAGAGCGAGGCTTTCCAGAAGTCACGGAATCTGTATGAGGAGAAAAACGACCAAGGCGGTATGCAGCGGTATTATGCGGTCACTGCTGCCGATTTGGACGAGGCTTTGGATGCCAATATGGTAATCGCCACCACCCTGGATTCGTTGCGTAGGGCTGGCGACATCTTCTCATATACACCAGTAGCATCGCTGCTGTTCCAATCGCAAGCCGAACAGGAACGTCGCATTTCCGCTTGGCAGCGTTATTGGACACCTGAGAAGGTGGCGCAGGCGATGGCTGCCGTGAAGTCCGCCGCATTGAAAAACGACCTATCCCCCGACATTTTCGTGCCGTTCCAAGCTATGATTGAGGCGGAATACGAACCTGGCAATCTATACGAGTCGGGCATTGTGGCCGACGGATTGCTCTGCAACTTCATTGAAGAGACAGACGGCAAATTTTTGATTTTCAACGCCCCGATATTCTCCAAGGAGAAAATGAAAGAAGTGGACGACCAAGTAGCTGCCAAACCGCACGCCGTGGTGGTGGATCCTTTGTATTATACAGGAGGCTTGATTTCCCTGATACACAAAGACTTCAATATGGCTTTGCTCATTTCGTCTATCTTTGTGTTTGTGGTATTGCTGGTTTCCTTCCGAGACATTTTCATATCGCTCCTCGCCTTTATGCCGATGTTCCTGAGCTGGTATGTGGTGCAAGGCTGGATGGCTATTCTTGGATTGTCGTTCAACATGATCAACATTGTAATCTCCACGTTTATCTTCGGTATTGGGGTGGATTACAGCATTTTCGTTATGAAAGGGCTCATCGAGGGGCAGCGTCAGGAGGAGAGTAGGCTGTTGGAGTATCATAAAGTGGCCATATTCTTCTCCGCTTTTGTGTTGATTGTGGTGATGGGGTCGATGCTGTTTGCTAAGCATCCCACTATTGTTTCCATTGGCGAATGTGCATTGATTGGCATGATTTGTACCATACTGATTACCTACACCTTGCAGCCGCTGATTTTTCGCTGGCTGATGCACTGGCCGTATATGAAACGCAGAATTGAAAAATAAAACTATTATCGAAATATGAAGAAATTACTGACCATTGTCATTGTCATGCTGACGTTTGCTGCTTCCGCCCAGAAGGTGGAGGCCCGTTTCACTGAATCCAAATTCATCAAGGCCTCTGGCAAAACCATTGAGGCGGAGGGCAACCTCAAGCTTTACTCCGCCGATAAGATAGAACTTCGCTATACCAATCCGGCTGGCGACTATTTCATCATTGATGGCAAGACGATCAGCACAAGTGTCAAGGGCAAGAAAACGGTGGTGGATACCGAGAAGAACGCCTCCATGCGTACCTTTCGCAACACCTTGATGAACTGCGTCAATGGAGAATGGAAACAGGCGGCCACCGACAACAATGCGGAGAGCTCTGTGACGGAAAAGGGCGCCAACAAGGTGGTAACGTTGAGTGCAAAGAAGACGGCTCCGCGAGGCTACTCTAAAATCGTCATCACCTATCGTAAGTCCGATAACATTCCCGTGGAATTGGTGTTTGAGGAATTTAACGGAATCGTGACGACCTATAAGATTTCCAATATCGTCAAGAAATAGGAACTCTATAATTTGCGGCCAATTTTTTTGAGCAGGCGCTTTACCTTGCGGTTGCGCTTGATGAGCCAGTTTTCAATCAACTGATTCTCTGTTTCGGGGGTATTGGGCTCAATATCTTTACTTTTCTTGGAAAGGAAAAATCTTATGTAAGCACCAATATGGCGTCTCTTCTTCTCATGATAGATGGCATCGAAGGGGATGAGTACACTGGTGTCTTCAATGTTGTGCATCAGGTGATTGACCGCTGTGCCGAACATGAGCATTTCGGAGGTGATGGAGATATAGGCGGTCATATTAGGAGGAACGTTTACTCCTCTTAACCGGGCTGCCGACTTAAGCAGTTTGTAGTCTTCCAACAGGTCATCTTTATGCACTATCAGGTTCATTAGTTCTGGATCAGAGTCAGGCATTACTGCCTGATCGTCCCAGGGGCGTACCAGCTCGTCTTTGTCGCCAAAGTGTTTCCAGAGGAAATGATAGATCAAATCTCTGGCAATATGGTCGTAGGAAGGATATACAGTAATCTTTCCAAAGAAGTAGAGCAACTTGGGATTCTTCATGATGATAGCCACCAAGCCATCCCATAGGTTGTCGAGGGCAAATATGGACTTTGCGCCTTTCTTGGAGCTCTGGTATTCCGGAGCTACAAAGTTGCGTCCCAGTTCGATGACGTAGGGTAGGTAATCGTCGATAAATTTCTGGGAGAAGCGGAACTGATGAGAACTTGCCAGCATAGGTTGGCCGTTCTCGTCGAACACCGCCTCTGAGCCAAAAAGGAAGCGATAGCCACCGATAATGGCCTCGTTGTCAGGATCCCAAACAATCAGCTGTTTATAGGGTTTCTCCATCTTGTCGTACTCGTCAAGGTCGATAGCATTGCCGGTAGAGCCACCAGCATTGCGGAAGGCCAGCTCGCGAAGTCTGCCGATTTCAGTGACGACATTGGGAGAGTCTTGCCAGGTGACGATATAAAGCTCGTTGTGTCCTTTGTTGGTATCTTCCAGTTTCTTGGACTTGGTAAGCTCTGATTTAATCAGTTCAACGGGAACGGGGTCTATAATTGTATTCATAATGTTGGAGATTGTCAATCAATACCTGATGGCCAGGGGTTGGAAACTATGCCAGCCATCTCAAGCATAGCCTTGTGCGCAAGGTCGCGCATGCGAGCTGTTTCTTCTTTTCGTGGAGTATTGAGGTTGGGTATGATGGGGTCGCCCACATGAATGGTTAGCAGAGGCTCGTCTTTGCCGAAGAGCTTGCGCCATCCGGTGCGGGGTCTGAATGAGATGACGGTAGGAATTATAGGGAGTGCGTATTTATAGGCCATGTTGAAAGTGCCCATTTTGAAAGGTCTAAGTGGAGCATAGAACTCCCAACTGCAGCTTTCGGGGAAGATGTGTATCCACTGTTTTTGGGCATGCAGTTCATCCAAGGCCTGGTCGAAGGCCCTCAATCCGCTGCGGTCTTCCGGGATGGCAACGCCTCCAATCGCTTTCATCAGAAAACCATCTTTGCCGCGGAAAGGCTGGGCATACATGGGAATCCATGCCTTGCGGTAGCGCATGGCCTGCAGTACACAAATCATATCCCATCGGTGAACATGATTGCATACGGTCATCATGCCGTTGGCTAAGAGTTGGCAGTTTTGACGGATTTTTTCACGGCCTTCAATCTTAAGCCCAAAGCGGATTCGGTTTAAGGGGAAGGCAATGGTCCAAGCAACAAGATAGATAAGGAAATGCCATATTTTGAACTTCAGCGATTTGTCGAGGTAGGGGTAGGTATCGTCAAAAGAGATGTCCTTGAGTGTTCCGCGTATGGGAGCCATCCTCGTAAATGGATTATCTCCGGAGAACTCTGCTACCGGTTCAGGAACATATACCTCTTCCTTAACCTTGAAGTTTTTATATGCCGGTCCAAATGATGTATAGTCCTTTACCATATTTTTTGTTCATACTTGTTTTTAGACTGCAAAGATACGCTTTTTCTGCAAAAATATGAATTTTAACATGTTTTTTTATCGACAGCCCCCGTTTTTATCTATAAGGGAAGTTGAGACAAATTTGTAGATTAAAGATGATGTAGAGTGAGTGAAAAATTTCTATTTTTGCAACTTATTTCTGAAAGATACGGATTATGGGAAAAGAGACAAAAAAACACGTTGGGAGGATGTTGAGCCCAACTACAGAGAGCGGATAAAACGTCTGCACAAGTTGAACAATGTGGCTTTCTGGCTGACGCTTGCATTGGCAGTGATTAATGTGGGTATGTTGATTATTCGAAGTGGCAGCACCTGGGAGGAAATAGTATTCAGGGGTGGTCAGTATTTGGCCATGCTGTTGGTACTCAAGGCTCCGAGTGTCCTCCGTATGCGTTTCAAACTGGAGGTGCCTGCTTTGCTGTCAATTGTCATCGTCCTCTTTTGCTTCTGTGCCTTGGTACTTGGTGACGGTCTCGATTTCTACGGAAGGTTCCCCTGGTGGGACTCCGTCTTGCACGGTTTTTCGGGTGCTCTCTTGTCCATGATTGCGTTATGGCTGATTCACATTATTATGGCTGGCAATGACAAGGCTATCTATTTCAACAAATACTTTCTGGTTCTTTTTCTGGTGATGTTCTCTCTGGGTATGGGAGCCTGTTGGGAAATCATAGAATACACCTACGACAGCATCAGTGGTACCAATACCCAGCAGTTTATGGCCTCCACAACGGGTTCCATTATCACTGAGGAGGACATTCCTTTGTGTGGTCATGAGGCGTTGGGAGACACTATGACAGACCTCCTCCTTGATTTTGCCGGTGCCTTGTTAGTAGCTATCATCGGATTCTTCCGCCACGAAAAGATAATGGAAGGCTACGATATGGCGATACGTATGATGAAGATTGATAACGAGGAGATTCCCGAGTAGTAAATAGCAACAAGAAAAAATGGCAATCTTTTGAAGGATTGCCATTTTTTTCTTAATATTACTTTGAAGTATTCTCTTCGATTGCCTCTCGGAACATCTCTTCACATAAGCGAACGCTTTCGTCGATATTGTAATGTTTAGCAAACTCGGCATACTCGTGTTCCATTTTTGCCTTTTCCTCAGGATGGTCAAGCCACCAGTCGATAGCACGGGCAAGGTCTTTTGGGCGGCCTGGTGCAAAGAGTGAGCGGCCATCCAAAGCGAACTGAGGTGTGGCGCTTACCTCTGAATTGGCAATGACGGGTACCAGTCCTGTGGCAAAAGCCTCGATGCAACTGATAGCCTCGCTTTCCATATCTGAAGCATGGATATAAAGGTCGGTCTGTGCTAGCAAATGAATGAGCTCTTCTTTGCTCAGGAACACGAACTGTGGCGGATTTGCCAGGGATTTACCTTGTTCCACATACTCGTCGTACAAGGGCCCCTTGCCGGCAAACACCAATTGGATGCAGTCGGCGTATTTTGAGAGAGGCACTGCATCGATAATAACATCTTGCCTTTTCTCCCTTGACAGTCTGCCCACCATCACAATCAGGATTTTCCCTTCAAATTGCGGGTCTTTGGGACATTTGGTGTAAACGAAAGCAGGGTCAATACCGTTGCTGATGACGTGTATCTTGGCCTTGTATCCGTGTTTCACCAACTCGTCGGCCATGAACTGAGAGGGAACATGGATGTGTGTGAAATGTTGATATAGAGTGGTATTAAAGAGGTCGTAGAAACTTTTGTTTACCCAATCTACTTTGCCCAATCCAACTGATGAGGTCATGTTTTCGGGTTGGATATGGAATGCAGCAGTAGAGGGCTTGTGCATTTGGTCGGCGATGCGTTTGGTGGCCGTTTCGAGTGCGAAGGGCATCATACAGTGAACGACATCCGCCCATTCCACTGCCTCGCGGATAATGTCTGTATCCACTTTTGAAAATTGAAAACCATGAGAATGGATGAGGTCATTGAATAGCGGAACCCTAAATTCTTTCAACACGAATTTATCGGGAGCAGGATCACCCGTGGTTAATACTTTTACTTCGTTGCCGTGTTGGCGTAATACCGAAGCAAAACGTTGTGCAGAAATACTAGTACCATTGTTAGTAGTGTCGTAGGTGTCGATTACTAAAAGGATTTTCATAATGGATAAAATATTGGGGTAAAAAGTGAATACTATTCTTTGATCATCGCTTCAATCTCTGGCTCCATGTCTTCGGGTGTGGCCACTGGCGGGAAGCGCTTGATGATGGTGCCGTCGCGGGAGATGAGGAATTTGGTGAAGTTCCAGCGGATATCGCCCTCGCCACGGCCTTCTGCCTTGCTCAGACTATCTACTAGTGCCATCGTGGCCTTGTTTTTCAGTCCTTTCACCTCTTCGGTGGGAACCTGCTGGGTGAGGTATGTGAAGAGTGGTTCGGCATTTTCTCCAAATACGTCGATTTTTTTCATCAGTGGGAAGGTGACACCATGATTCAGTCGGCAGAACTCGGCAATTTCCTCATCGGTGCCCGGTTCCTGATGCTTAAATTGGTCGCAGGGGAAACCGAGGATGACCAGTCCCTGGTCTTTGTATTTTTTGTAGAGCGCTTCCAGCCCGTCATATTGCGGGGTGAAACCGCACTTTGAAGCGGTGTTGACAATCATGAGAACTTGGCCTCGGTATTGTGCCAGATCTACTTCTTCGCCTTTGTTGTTCAGGACTTTGTAATCATAAACTGTTGCCATTTTTTCTTGTTTTTGCGCACAACCTGTCAGCAGTATAAACAATCCGACGATTATGCAGGTGAGACATTTTTTCATTTATTTATTTGTTTGCTTGTTTCAAATCGTTGAGTGAGGGAAACATTTTTCAAGGTATTCCGCTTCGCTTACGGCACTGCTTCGGACAGCATCGGCAAGGGCCTCTTCCAGTAAGGTGGCAGCAAGAGTTCCTACGGCATCGAAGTTGGCGTCCACTTTGTCGGCTTTCCTCCCCACGGAGATGGCATAAATTGTATCGCCATCGGCGGAGGTGAAAGCAGGTCGGATACCACGGGCCATGCCAGCGGAGGCCATCTGGGCGATGTGCTTAAGTTGTGCCGGCGTGAAATTACCGTTAGTGAAAACGGCGGCAAGGGTGGTATTGGTGGTATTGACAAACAGGTTCTCGCTACTCTGTCGCAGTAGTGTTTCGCAAGAATCTGAGAAGGTGGTGCGGTCGGGCGTAAGCATACCGGCAATCTTTTTGTCTCCATCGAAAACGTCGCCATAGCTGTTGAGGACCACCGCCACACCTATCTGTAGTTTTCCCAATTGCAGGGCGGCATAACCGATGCCACTTTTTTGTGCCTGTCTCATGCCCGCCGCTTTGCCTACTGTAGCGCCTGTACCGGCACCTACGTTTCCACTGCAAGGGTTGTTTTGGGAGAAACTCTCCTCACATGCCGCATAGCCCATCTCGGTGGTAGGACGGACGGTGACACTTCCATATCCCAGGTCATAGATGCAACTCTGGCATACTATTGGAACCAGAGCAAGACCGGTATCGTAGCCCACACCGTGGGTTTCAAGGCAGCGCATCACTCCGTCGGCAGCCGCCAATCCGTAAGCAGAGCCGCCAGAGAACACCAATGCATTGAGGGGATGGTTGCGCTCGGGGGCAATCGTCTCTGTTTCGCGAGAAGCGGGACCGCCGCCGAAGACCGTCACAGCTGCGGGAGACGGCTCCGTGAGACGGAACACGGTGACACCCGTAGCAGCCTCGATATCCTGAACGTTACCGACAGAGATGCCTCTGATGTCAGCGAATGCGATGCGTGTGATATTATGTTTCATCGTGGTTTTATCTGTGTAATATTGTTCGGCAAAGATACAAAAAAATCCCAAAGTGATGACTTTCTTCCTATAGAATTCACTGTGCAAAAATACTCATTTTTTTGTATTTTTGCGACCTTAAAAAAGAGTATCTTCATGAATAATCAAATCAAAGCCATTGTCCTGTTATTGGGGCTTTCGATATCTGTTCAGTTATCAGCTCAGCGGTTGAGCGACCGCTATTTCGGCATCTCCGAACAGGATTTTGTCGATACCATCAAGATAAAGATGTGGGACGGGGCCATCATTGTGCCTGTGGAAATCGAAGGGGAAACCAAGAACCTGATGTTCGACACGGGTGCCGGGACAGGGTTCTGGATAGGAGAAGAAGAGGCGTGGATGAAACCGATGGACGACAGCATCACCACCCGTGACGCCCAAAACAGAACGAAAAAAACGGCGATAATGATGATTCCCTCCCTTAAAATGGGACATCTCACCATCAAAAATTATCCGGTGGTGGTGGATGACGGGCTCGAAAATTACACCTGCGGCATCATCGACGGCGCTTTCGGCTTCGACCTCGTCTCCAAGGGCATCTCGTTCAAATTCGACACCCGCGACAGTCTGCTGATTATGACCTCCCGCAAGGGCTTTTTCGCCAAAGAGGAGAAAGGTCACGCCAAGGTTCCCTACAAAGTTTATGGCAACGTACCCTTCCTGTGGGCAAAAATTCCGTTTGCCCGCCCGAGAATGCTTTTCGATATGGGCGCTGTCGGCGATTGGTTCGGCCTCCCGCAGGATTTGCTGGACCTGTGGGCGAAGGACAATCCCGAAATCAAGCGGCAACTGGATTCGATGACGGTGAATGTGGATACAACCATCATGTCCTATGCCGGTCTTTTCGGTGCCTCCTACGATACGGTTATAGGTGGAGAACTCTGTTTCCCCGAGATTGAAATCGGCGACATCGTACTCAAAGAGGTGTGGGTCTCGACCGCCACGCACAACAGGGCTGTCGGTTCGGCTCTGTTGGAGCACGTCTCGCTGATTATCGACGCGCAGAAGAAGAGTTTTTACTTCCTGCCCCACGACGGGAACCCGGAAATCAACGTGGCGAACAGGGGAAGAGGCCTCAAGCTTGTTCCTGCCGAAGAGGGCGACCCCAATGGCGCACTGAAAGCCCTTGTGCGCAAAGGCACCGAAGCCTACAAGCTTGGTATTCGTACGGGTGATTATCTGATCAGTGTTGATGGGGTGCCTATTTCAGATATGTGTACCTATATATTGCTGGTGCGACAAGGAGCAACAAAATGCTGGGTGTTCCGCAGTCCCGAGGGAGAAACCAAGGAGGTGGAGCGGTAATTGTTGAGGCGCTGAACCTTGCGTCAGTTAATCATCCAGGACACCCCGCAACCAATGGCGTAATGCTTGCTGAAGTTCAGCAAATCAAGGTCACACGAGATATCAAGTTGAACGCGCCTTGAAGGCATCCAGGTAAAGCCAAAGTCAATCATGCATTGGTTTTCGTCGGGATGGAGGTAGTTGTAGGTCTCGACAAAAGCCCCGATTTTGTCTGTGATGTCGAACCAAAGGGCCAAAGACAAGAAAGCCTGTGGTGTGGCGGTCTCGCCATCCCAGATGGCACCGACATTGTACCAAAGGGATAGCCAGTCCGTAAGACTATGATCAAATATGGCATATATCGAAGGGGCAAGGTGTGACGGGGTCAGATCCTTCGTGCCGACATACGGCAATCTGAGTTCCGCCAATAAGCCAATGGATGGGAGCCAGTTGGTGCTCTCATACGCTTTGAATTTCGCTCCTATGGTAAGCGGCTCAATTCCGAAAGAATATTTCGTGCCTGGTCCGTCGTTGTACAGCAGGAAATCCGTCCCGATGCGCAGTTCCACATTTTTGAAAATACCGTAGCGCACAATTGTGCTAGTCAGTGTGAAGGTGTGCAGCCTATCTGGACACGACTCAAACCCGAAGCCGTTTTCCCAGGACACCTTGTGATGTGGGAGCACATCCGCACCCCACGTGTATCCGGGACGGTCGGTGGGAAATTCGGGCAACTCCTCTTGGGCTTGGCAGAGACTTGCAAGCATCAGCAAGGCGAAGAGAACAACGATAGGCTTGTTTTTCATAGAAGGCGTTCCGAATCAGTTAGACGTCACCATTTAACGTTTTAAAAATGACGCTGTAGTTGTTGTTCATGTGTTTCACCAAGAGTCTTCGGAGGCGCAGTTGTGGGTTTTCCACAATCCACCCGTTGGCGACCTCCCATAGTGCAAAGGCGCCGATGGTGGAGAGGACGGTGAATGAGAATTCGCTGACCAGCAGCTCTACCGCAATGCTGATGGCCACGAAAACCACGCCGATAATCAGTAACCATAATTGGTGGAGTTTGTTGGTATGTTCCTCGCGTTGAAGTTCATGTTTTTCGTTTTTGATCCACATGCTAATAGAATCGCGCACACGCTGCTCGTCCATCGCCTCGTGCGACTGGAAAATGAGTTGCACGGGCTCGAGCAGTTCGGAGTCTTTCAGTTTGCCGATCACGTAGTCCACAAACTCTCCGTTAAGATCGCCCGGACCACCAAAAGTGCTGTATATGTCGCTTTCATTGTCAACATTAATGTAGATTTCTTTCATGTTTTAAATTTTTAAGGCGGCAAAGATATAACTTTATCTTTTGTCTAAATGTAAAATTACTATCGTGGTTACTTCATGTCCCGACGATTGCCCTTACCTGTATTGGGGGAAGACTTTTTCGTTAATGCATTGAACTCTGCTTTAGCTTTCTCCATCTGTTCGCGGAAAGCGGCACTGGTTTGCAAGGCAGCATATCCGATGCTGGCGCCTGCACGTGTGGCATCCACATCACTTTGCCAATGGGCACCTTCGATGACGCGGCTTTCGCCATACATCCAGCCACGGGCGAAGATGGTGTCGGCTCGTGCAGGATTAATTTCTGCCAACAGCAAAGCGGCTATCCAGCCACGGGCTGTGTGTCCTGATGGATAACTTCCTTCGCCACGCAACTCATCTTCGGTCTCAGGTGACAGCAGGTGTTCGTCGTACATCTCGAATGGACGCAAACGGTGGTAGTAGGCTTTAGGAGCCACCCTCATTTGGTCGGTGGTGACCAGACTGGTCTCTAAAAGCTTCCATATCTCCGGTGTCTCGGTTCTTGAGATGTTCAATCCGAAGGGAACATTGAACTCTGCCAGCAAGGCATCAAACGACCATACGGCATCTCGTTTGGCGATGGCGGCACGCGCTGAGTCAAGTCGCTGCGTTTTCCCCCATTGGTAGCGTATCACATCGTAGGCAAATTCAGGACTGTCAAACGCAGGCGGAGCAGGCAGACATTTGATGAGGTCGGGTAGTTCCTCGGTGCTGAAATAAGGTTTTACTTCGTTTTGTTGTGAATAAAGACATGTCGTCATCAAGACGGCGACCATCATGAGAAATGTTTTTTTCATTGTACTAGTTTTTATTTGTTTGATTTGTGAGAGTATCAATATATATACACCAAGCTGTATTTTTCGTGCAAGCTTTGGAGCGACCCGTCTGCTTTCATTTGACGAATCACCTCATTCACCAACTCCAACAGGTCATCTTGTCCCTTGCACATCAGCACACCAATCTCTCCATGAGTGAAAGGTTCGTTCAGTAACGGAGCCGCCAGGCGAGGGTCTGTTTGCACATAGTAGGGAGCTTCTGTTGTTTCGGTAATCATCACGTCGGCCGCCCCTTCTGCGATGAGTGCGGGAATCTCCTCGTTGTTTTGGTGGACAATGATGGTGGCGTGGGTGAAATGCTCATTGGCAAACTGTTCGTTCAGTCCTCCGGGGTTCACCATTACGCGTACTTCGGGTTTGTCGATGTCCGCCAGTGATTGGAAACGGCTTGAGTCCGCTGACCTGCAGAGGATGGTCTTGCCGTTGGCCAGATAGCCCTCGCTCATCAGCATAAGCTCACGGCGGGCATCGGTGATGGTGATTCCTCCAATGGCGAGGTCAAATAGCTGCGGCTCCGCCAGTACATCCGCCGTCAAGGTAGGCCATGAGGTTCTAACGAACTCCACTCTCACCCCTAATCTGTTGGCTATCGCTTGGGCCATTTCTATGCCGAAACCCCAATACTCTCCATTCTCTGGCTCATAGAAAGAGAGAGGCCTGTAATCACCGGTGGTGCCGACTAACAAGACGCCACGTTGCTGAATCCTCTCAATGGTTGGGTGGGAGACTGGCTGCTCCTTTTGGGATTTACATGAGGTAAACAGCATCGCACCCCCAAAAGTGAGCAATGTGCCTGTTGAGATTACGGAGGCTACAACAACCAGTATCCAGGTTCTCAATCTTTTCCGTATCATTGATGCCATCTTTTTCTGTTCTTTAATTACGCTGTTGCAAACTTCCGCAAAAATAGCAAAATTATTTGAATTTTGACATAAACTTTTCGCTTTCCACGACAAACCTCTCATGGAGACCTTCGCCCACCAGTGTGTCGCCTTCAAAGCATTTTACCTCGAACACCAAACGGCGGCGGTCCACCTCAATGAGATCCGCCTCACAGCGGATGGTGGCACCTACCGGGCTTGCCTTCAGATGCTTGATGTTGACGGCAATGCCGACGGTGGTGTTACCTTCGCCAATCTTGTCGCAGACACCCATGAGGCAGGTCTTTTCCATCAGGGCAATCATGGCGGGGGTGGCAAACACCTCCAATGCCCCCGAGCCGTAAACGGCAGCAGTGTCTTTGTGTTCCACCACCAGCTGTTCGCTGTGGTGCAGTCCTTTCAAAGAATCAAATTCGGTCATAATGGTTCTATCTTTTTAATGTATAATCAACGTGGGTTACAAACAAGATTCTATCTCCTCCAATGCCCCCGTCTCCGAGTCAATGATGAACCCTTTCACCACGATGTCTTTCGGCACGAGAGGGTGGGTGCGGATGGTCTCCACGGTTTGGCGGACGGAGGTTGGGGTGTCCTTGAAGCCTTCCAACCAGTGGTCAAGGTTGATGCTGCACTTACGGATGGTGTCGAGGGTCTCGTCCGTCACGCCGCGGGCAATCATCTCGTGGTGGAAATGGTCGTAGCTCATGTGGCAGGCACCGCAGTGCGAGTGCGCCACTACCATGATTTCTTGCACGCCCAATTCGTAGATGGCGACAATCAGGCTGCGCATGGCGGAGTCGAAAGCGGAGATTACCAAACCGCCCGCATTTTTGATGATTTTTGCATCGCCGTTTTTCAGTCCGAGGGCGGCGGGCAGCAGCTCCGTCAACCGTGTGTCCATGCACGACAACACCGCCAACTTCTTGTCGGGATATTTGTCGGTAAGATACTTTTCGTAGCCCTTTTGCGCCACGAATGTCTTGTTGTATTCGATAATTTGGTCAATCATAGTCAGTCGTTTTACTATCATTGGAGGGATTTTACTGGTGCAAAAATAGAAAAAATATCATACAAAACTGTTTGTAGATTGTGTGGCGCATAGCCTTGGAGATGCGACAGACTGTTATAACCACTCAAAATTCCCTTCACCTGCGCTAATCTCGAAATGGCATTTGGCGATGCCGAGGTCGATGGGAGCGTAAGTAGCGAAAATGGCAAAGCGTTTCTGCGCCTCCACCTTGTTACCGTCGTGAAGGATGAAGGAGAATTTCTGCTGATTGACAGCGGTTGGCGCTAATAGAGCTGCTTCCACGCCACGTACAAACCATTCGGGGAAGGGCTTGCCTTGGTCAGTTGTGCGGTGGTCTTCAGTTACGTCGGTAATGGTTCGTTTCTGCGAATGCTGCACCCCTTGTGTGGCACCGTAGCCAAGCGACACCACACAGACTAATGTCTCGTCGCTCTCCACCTTGTAGCGGTCGGGCTGCTTGCGGTAAGAGGCACCCACCCAGCAGGTGTTCAATTCGAGCATCTGCGCCAGCAGCACCACTCTCTCTCCATAGTAGCCGAGATTCTCATCATCGCCTTTTTTGCATATCATGGCGATGTAGTTGCGTACATCACGGAACTTGCTGTAATGGGCGATGATGCTGGAAAAGGCATTCGGTTCGTTAGTCACCAGCTGGATGTGCAGGTTCCCTTCGCGGTTACATTGGTCAATAAGTTCCTGCAATTGCTGGATTTTCTCCGCCTCAATGGGCTGTTCAGTGTATTGCCGCACACTGTGGCGGGCTTTGATGGCTTCTTGTATAGTCATGATGTTTTTTTTGATGATGCAAAGATACAATTTAATTGCATGCCTCTGGCATTGCCTGCAAGCCAACTGGAGTCATCATGTCTACCTGTAAAATTAATGTGGGTTACAAAAATGACTGTTTTCAAGAGAGGGTAATGGTTTCCACGAATACTGAGCGGGAGACGCGGCGGTTGATGTTTCGGTGCTTCTTGTTCCGCTGCTTCTCATCAGGAGAGAGGGTGGGCGTTATGGCGGTGTTGGCGGCTTCCACAATGGCGTATAGGTAAAAGGTTTGCTTTCCGTTGGTTTCGTCGCTGAGGTCAGGAAGGTTGAAGGCAGCATGTTCGTTTTCTCGATAGACGCTGGCCATAAGTTGGCAGATTTCCACCTGTGGCTCAACTGCGTAGATGTGGACAACATCGTCGGGACGGGCTTTTTCTTCGGAGAGATTGGCCTCGAAGTCGATTTCAACATGGAGCCCGTCGGCATGACAGCGGGTAAATTCCACAACGGGTAGCGGACCAACGGCGAGCTGCAATACAGGATAGTTGATATGAACCTTTCCGTCTTCGTAAACAAAATGCTTTTTGTTTAGGCACGCAAACTCGTTGGCTTCGGTGTGTCCTTCGCTGTGTGCGTACTTGGTAAGACCGCGTTGCAGCATGGATCCGAAAAGAGCTGAAGTATGCTGCATGGCCTTGAAAAGGGCTCGTTGCCGCAGTTGCGCCTCAGACTGGCAGTCGTTGAAATGCTGGGAACGGTTGCGTGAATAGGTTCTCCCGAAACGGGTATAATGGACTTTATCGCCGATGGTGCCGGAATATTCCACAAGAGAGGGTTTTACACGTGCCATAGTTGGGTTGTTTATTAGATGGTCAGGTATTCTGTACTATGAATAACGTAGGATTGTTCTTGTTATTGTATAGGTGTGTTAGAGTTCCGTAAAAGTTGATCAAAAGGGGAGTAAAAGGGGAGTAAAACCTATAGAAGTCTAAAGTGCTGAATCTGAGGTTGTATGCCCAATGGCCCAATTTCCTCCAATTCTCCCGTTTCCGAATCAATGTTTTACCGCGTTTTTTTGACGTTTATCTGATAATACCTCTTTCTGATTACCACGATCCGCACCAACCAAATGACAAAGAAAACGTCGGACAGAATTTTGTAGAGCGGGGGCAGGGTGATGAACCACGAGACTACCCAGAGGATGAGGTCGATGTCGAAGAGGATGTTCCATAGCCGCTCGCGGTCGTGGAATTCGCAGAGGACATCTCCTTCTTGTGGCACCTCTACCTGCGTGGTGGAAGAGACTGACAAATCGAGGCTTTTGCCGCTTTTGGCTAACGGGATGAGTCCTCCGAACTGCACCTTCAGGCTGTAACTACCCGTTGGGATTTCAATGCGCAGGTTGTGGTCTTTCATCATACCGATGTATAGTCCGTTGATGAAGACTGCATGGGGCAGTTTCGGCTCGTACCAGTGGCGGAGATGGCGGATCGTTATCATTTGTCGAGGTATTCCTCTTGTTCAAATTTCTCTCTGGCTTGATCAATTATATCTTGTGCTTCCATCATTTCTTTAGCCATTTGAAATTGCAGGGTGTCGGATTCTTCGCTATCTTCTTCGCTCAGTATTTGTTGTTGGCTGAACTCTTTCAGTTCCTCTTCGCTGATGTTCATCATTTTCATGCAACGGTCACGTGTCTTTTGCATGGCAAGCATATAAAACGTGTTTTCGTAATAAAGTTCGGGGAAGTCGAAAATGAATAAGTTCTTTACAGAGCTCAAATAATCTAATCCAATTATAGTCTTCTCAAGTTTATCCAATATTCCTTCTTGGTAATCTTGACGCAAATTGTAGAAAGAGGAAACCTCCTGTACAAAATTGACATTGCCGAGGGTGTTGAAGGTCTCGATACTGGAAGAGAAAATCTTTTCTGTTGTTTTGGTGAAATCTGTTTGGGAAACCATAATGGCAGGTACGAACTTGATACGCAGACTGTCGAAATACTCCGGATGGATGGCAAGTGTCTGTTGCATTATACTTGCCTGATGAAAGACGGTGTCGGCATGTTGCAGTTGCTCAATGGTTTTGTCGAAGTCACAAATGATCATCATGACCATTTCCCTTCTGGCAGTCTCCTTCTCACGTTTCTCTATGAAAGCTGAGGTGCCGAAGGTTAGCACAATGGAGATGGTTGTAGCCAGCAGCGACAACAAAAAGTGTTTGAGGGTGGTATAGGATTTTCCATCATTTGTGACCTTTGGAATTTTTATGGGATTTCTCATAAATCAATATTTATTTTAGTCTTTCATCTGCAAAAATACATAATTCTTTTTATATACAAAGAATATTTTCATTTTCTCAATAGGATTTCTTATAAAAAGATACAGTGGATTAAAAAAAGATTGTTTTTACGATTGGGTGATTGTTCTTACGAATGCTGAGCGGGAGATGCGGCGGTTGACTCTTTTTTGGAGTCTTGAAGTTAGTGCGGCAAGGGTGATGATGCCGCCGGCGATGGCGATGGTTACTTTAAGGGCAGAGTAGCCTGTAGTAATAGCCAAAAGCAGTTGGTTGCTGACCAAATAATAAGCTGTCCAGAAGATGCCACCTCCAGGCACTAGGGGAATGATGCCGCAGATGAGAAAAACCGTTGTGGGGCAGCGTCTCCAGACTGCCAGCATGCCGCTTGCCAAAGCCACGGTCAGTGCTCCAAAGAAAGCTGCGCCTGCCACCGACAGCCATTCGGTGTACCATGCCAATACTATAAAGACAGCCCAACCTAACATGCCGGTGAGACCGCTGGCTAAGTAGTAACGGCGTGGAGTACCGAAGAGAGCGGCAAAGCCCACCGTTCCGATGAAGGCCGCAGGCAACTGCACATACCAAGCACGAGTAACAATATCCGCTACAGGAACTCCGAGCAGCATCATGCCGCCAAACAAAGCACCATCAAAGAGAAAAGCCAATGCTACACCTAGGGCAATACAAAGAAAAACCAGAAAAGCATCAAGCAAACGTGTTGTACCGGAAAGATAATCTTCATTGGCGATATCACGCATGCCGTTGGTAAATGGGACACCAGGTACCAGAGCGATGATGGTGCCGATAATCATGTTGGGCAGGTGTTGACCGATATTGAGGCGTACGGAGAGGATACATAGCAGGCCTCCTAGCAAGCCACCTAGCAGGTTGCCGAAAATGCGAGTCATTTTACCTCCAATAAAAGCCATGAAAAGACCCAGTAGCAAGCCGGCAGCGAAAGTGGTAGCGGCATCCACAAAGCTGCCCCCAAATAAAAGGCAGAAGGATGAGACTCCCAATGCAACGCCCAGCGTCAACTCCCACCAGGGTTTTGCAGGACTTTGTCGAATGGTCTTTAGCCTTGTTTCCAGTTCGTCGAGTGACACAGTGCCGCCACTGACTTCTCGTGACAGTTGGTTCACCTCCACCACACGACTGAGCTGAGTGCCTTTGATGGGAATAAACTCGGCACGTGCATAGTGTTGGCCAGTGGCAATGATGCCGTTGCTTAGCACATAGAAACTTTCATTTTCCACTCCATAAGCTGTAGCGATATGCTGAATGGTTTCTTCCACACGGCTGATTTCAGCTCCGTTTTCCAGCAAGATGTGTCCGGCTTCAGTGGCTAAACTTAGTACGCGTTCTTGATTTGTATCCATAAGGTTTATTATTGTTTTATCACCTTTCAGTTATAACTGCATGATAGACAGTTTCTCGCCTGTCTTGTCGTCAACAGTGTACCAGTCACCTAATAAGGCTGCCTGTGCATGAACACTGAAGGTAAGCACTATGGAGCATAAAAAGAGTAGGATGTTTCGCATGATCTTTCTTGGATGAATGTTATTGCAAACTTACTGCGGGCCAGCCGTAGTCCTGGTAGCAGGTGACGGAGAGTCCGTGGCGCTTGACATATTCGCGCAACTGTTCTTGACGTACGGCTTCGCGGACATCCTCGTTGGAGTGCATGTTCCAGAAGATATCATAGTGCTTGCCGAAAATACGTTGTGCACTGGCCTGGTTGCCGGCACCGTCAACAGTCTGCTCGAAATCGGTCACAGTCCAAGCTTTGCCGTCTTTGCGTAGGGTAATGCAGCCGGAATGATTGCCCCCGGAAACAGTCTTGAGGGTATCGCTGGAGAGGTTGTACCAAAGCACCCAAAAATCACCGAATATGTTGGCATATATGGAATCGGTTCCTTCTTCTGCCACCATCATCAACACTGGAATGCAAAGTTCGCCCTGCAGGTAATTGGGCCCGATTTCGCTCACTAGATAGTCGCTGATAGTTTGGCGCAGTGCTTGCTCCTGACGGTTGATTTCTATATAGCGGATGCAGTCGGCCTTGTGCTCGTCAAAGTCGCTCATGAGCCATACTCCGTTCACCTTCTCCATATAAAGTCGGTGCTCCTCAATGTCGCTGTTTTCGTCAAACGAGCCGTCTTCCCATTTTTGGCGCACATTGATGGTGGCGATGGCGTGGGTGTCGTCGGTCTGTTCCACTTTCACCACCTCATAGTCGGCGATTGTGCCCCCGTTGCCAGTCACGAAATAATAGAGCCACTCGTGGTCCATCGCCTCGTGGGCGGGCAGGTTGAACATGGTGTCGAGTACGGCGTAGAAATCTGCCGTCATGTAGTCCCGTGACTGCTCTAAAAGTTCATGGTCGGGGATGTACTTACACAATTCAGCGGCGCGCTCGCGCAATTGTTTTTCCGTATTGCTGCATCCTGCCAGCAGCACGGCGATACAAATGATAAGGATTTTCTTCATGATATGTTTTTATTTAAGTTTTTTTTCTGCGGAAAAGTTTTTTGTGATTTATGAACAGTTATCCAAGATTTACGTTTCAACAAAAAGTTATTCGTAATATTCTATTTGTCGTTCCAGAATTTCTGTGACGGTCATGGAATCATTACTTCTTCCTTCATAGCGGATGCGTTTCACCCAATTTCCCTGTTGATCGTAGGCATATTGCCAGCGGACAATTTTGTATGGTCTGGAATCATTGGATTGATAAGCCACATGTTCCACTAAATTGCCGTGCTCATCATACATCCATTCTTCCAAATCGGCCATTATGTAGTCAAAAACAGCCTCATTAATCCGGAAATCCCCCAACAATGCCTCTTTTTTCACCATTCTGCCGTCGGAATCATAGGTGGTTTGAATATGACGGTCAAAAGTTCGTTTCGAGCCTAGCACATCATAATGCTTGTATTCAATTTCTCTTCCGGCGCTGTCATATTGGTAATAATAGTCCCATCCGCTGGGTTTCCAGTCCCCGATGGAATATTTTCGTATCAAATGATGTTGCTCGTCATATTCATATCCTTGGCTTGCATGAAATCCCTTGCATTCACACGAACTGTTATCACCGTTATAACCATTACAACGACCCTCAAGAATCATATTGTCCAAACTGTCGTACACAAAATAATCCATCCATTTTGCAGTATTGCCATTGTTCATCTGATGTGCCACCATATTGCCTCGTTCATCATAGCAATAGGTGTCACCATAATCGAGATATTTATTACTCTTATTTTTACTTTTTGAGGAACTCTGTTTCAAAGCATCCTCAAAACGATGTTGAACGATCTCCACTCGCACAGGTTTCCCTTCAGCATTTAATGTAATGACATCCTCATGCCAGTTGATGACATCCTTATAATGAGTTGATATTTTTGTCAATCGTCCGTATTTATCATATTCGAAAGAATCAGTATTTGAGTATCTTGTGTCTATTACCTGAGTAATACGACCTGATGCATCAAAACCGTATATTTTTATAGGTTCTATGGAATTATACTCCTTGTCAGTCAAAACACGAGCACTGTTGATATCGTATTTCTGAAGCGCCTTCAAAAGAATTTTGTTGATATGGCATTGCTCTAAATATCCTGTTTTGGCAAACAACCACGTTTGCTGTTTGGAATAAACATCCTCGGAAGAGTTTTCACGATTTAGTACTGAAGTGGGCACCCTGGTCTGTACAACTGACTTTACTGTGCCATTAAGTGAGATATTCAATTCTGTGTAATAACCATTGAAAAGATTTAACTCTTTGTAAGGTTTTTCAGCAACATATTCGGTTTTCTCCCGTGGTTCGACGGTTTCTACGGAAACACTGACAGAATCGGGGTTGAAATGCTCAAT
>Ga0310696_10002136_pt1 | contig 26790 bp, 9 predicted proteins | sample AusTroGonzalo_MG_4_FD_203885 | JGI IMG/M metagenome (GOLD analysis project Ga0310696, IMG submission 203885) | Bovine rumen microbial communities from tropical cattle in Woodstock, Queensland, Australia - Gonzalo_02 (v2) (version 2) | ecosystem: Host-associated > Mammals > Digestive system >...
TGATGAGGAGGAAATGAAAAAATTGATGTCGAAATAAACTTTCCTTGTATCATTTCGATTTTTTCCTTACTTATATCAAAAACAGGTCAATAACAATAAACAAAGGGCGTGACCGCATCAACAGCCACGCCCTTTTGGGGAAATATCAGTTAAATTGTTACTGAATCCAGCGCTTCCTGCCGCCAGTGTTGACATTGGCGAGCGTTCCGATGAACTGTTTGGCGCTGTTTTGCATATTCACAAAGTCGCTGCCCAAAGAGGTGGTGCAGTCCAGGACAAGAATGATCAAAGCACTGTTCTTGTCCTCCGTAACGGTGGTGGAACTGGCTGGATTGAACTCCGTCTCCTTGTCCCATGCGCCCGTGCTGGTCTGCTTCCACAGCTTGATATTGGCCATGTCCGCTTGCGAAATGGGCGTGCCGTCAAGGTAGGCAAGGCCTTGGAACAGGAACTGGTAATAAGCGCCCTGCGAAGAGGTTGAGGCTATCGACGACCGACCCGGAGCGAGACCATAATAAATGATGTTGTCCAGCGTCCTGCTGCTGTTGGAGGTGCGGCGGTAAGTGGCTTCAATGAAGCGGGTGGATTGACCGGCCGCCGTCACGTCGTCGAACGTGAAGCGGAGCTTCTGCCCCTCGTCATAACCGCCCGGCACATTCACGCCCAAATTCACGGAGGTGGAGATGGAATACAAGCTGGAGGCAATCTCCGAGAAGCGCGCCATCGCCTCATCCATATTCGCCACCTGGAACACGTTGTTGTTACTGCTGGCCAATTTACGCAACGTCTCCATAAACTGTGCCTCATCGGTGACATCGCCGCCCTTCAAGCCGATGGAATACGCCGAAACACTCACGCCATGAATCGGTTCATTCATAATCATGTTGTGCAGCGCGTTGCGATAGGCGCTGGTGCTGCCATAACCTTCGGGGTCGTATTGACTGTTGGCGGTCGAAATGTTGTCCAAACCATCGGTAAACGTCACCAAGGCCACATTCCGAAGTTCCTTGGGCTTGGGATACGCACTCATCTTCTTCAACGCGGTATAGTCGGCAAAATACAATGCCGTGCCGTTGCCCGGCGTCAGATTGTCCACAAAATTCGTGAAACTTTGGTATGACGAACTATTCAGGTACGTGATATCCTTGATATACAACTGGTCGTTAAACCCAATCACACCAAGATAGATGCCCTCTTTAGAAGCAGGGTTGGGGGGTGTCGGTGTCGGGTCGACAGGATCGTCGTTGCATGCGCTGCCCAGCACGGCCAATAGCACTGCTACACAAATGGATAATACGAATTTTCTTTTCATAACGATTAAGGTTTTCGCGCCTACTCTTTCTTTACGGTTTTCGGCATCCCCGTTATTCTAACCTCGACAAAACGAGGTTTTTGTGATTTTATTGTATTGGCGGCAAAAATATAATTTTTCGAGATGCGGCTCACCTACATCTTCATAAATTTCACCACCTCTACTCCACCTCCATCAAAAACCATACGCAGGAAATACTCCCCTGGTTTCAAAGCGGAGATGTTCACGCCGGTCAACGACTCGCTACGAAGACGGAAAACAAGCTTGCCTCTTGAATCATAAATTTCTATACCATTGATAGTTGCATTTTCACCTTCCAGCATCAAAAAATCGTTGGCGGGGTTTGGATAGACCTTAAAGGCGGAAGCGGTTGCAAACTCTGGTACTGCATTCGAGGTGGTGTCAATCACGAACACTGTAACTGAACTGCGCGGACTGATGCACCACAACGTGTCGTCCTGATAGACTTCCTCCAAATAGTAAGTGGTCGTATCATAAAGTTCAGGAGTCGTGAAAAGGGGTCCCGTCGCAATGGGCAGAGTGGCCGTGTCGGAGTCATACCAGCGCACTTCATGGTCGGCGAGCACGATGATGGTGGTCTGCATTCCCGGCAGGATGTACTGGTCGAAGGCCATCGGAGCGACCACCTGCGGCTGCAATGCGACATCGCAGCGCACTTTCGTGCCGGGCTTGGTCGTAACAGTGAATGTGGCCGTCTGATAGCAGGGTGCGGAGACCTCAACAGTATAAGTTCCTGCCATAATCGGCCGGTGATAGTCGCCGAGCGGTAGATGCGAGAAAACTTCGGAATGGAACTTGTCGTGGTTGAGAACCTTGACCATCGCTTCCACCGGCTCGTGCGTAACCGCATCCGTGACGACACCCCAAAAGCCGTAGTCGCACTCCATCACATAGCTCAACAGCGCATCCTTGGTGTTTGTCCAGTAAGACTGCAACTCCACCGGATCTGTGACCACATGGGTGAGGCTCGTCTCTATGGTCACCTCACGACAACGCTGGTAGTAGGTCATGTAGTCCTGGCGGCTGCCGGAAACAGGGTACCAATCGCCGCCGTCAATGACCACCCGACCGCCGCTGCCGTACATGAACGAGGTGTCCTGCGCATGGCACAACGACGCGTAATTTTGGCAGATATAACGAAACCAGTCGGCATCGGCATGGGGCCGTTGGCTCGTAGTCCACGAATCCCACGGATAGTTGAGCAGCTCCGCACCGCAGTGAAAATTGACCGACATGACAAAATGCTTTGGTGTAACATAGTCGATAATCGCCTGTGTTTCAGGCTGTATATTGGCTGTCGTACCCAATCCCGGCAGATGTGGATAGTTGCGGTTTAGCTGCACATCATTGTAGTTGTGGTAGGTCGAATACCCGCCTCCAGACCAAATTATATCATTGCTTAGATGATATGTGCCGTCGGGGTTTTCCAGCGGACAGATGTACAAATCCACATTGTCCAAAATTTTCATCACAGCGGAATCGGTCGTGGCGTTGTTCAAGATATAGTCGGCGAGGTGCAGCATCAGAAAATAGCCCACCACCTCCGTGCCGTGCATGGTCGAAGAATAGAGGAACGCTGGTTTGGTCGTTTCCTGTCCCAGCGTGTTGCTGATGTGGATGGCGAAGATGGAGTGGTGCAAATCCGGATGCGGTGTGGTATCCAAAATGGTGTCAATCCGGCACAAATTGGGAAAAGAATCCTGAAAATGCTGCAACAACTGCAAATAAATGTCATAACTGGGATACTTGTTCCAGTCGAACATCGCCTCCAACGTGGTGGCGATATGGCTGCTGTCCACCGTCACGTCCCTTGCCGGATGAAGCATCTCGTCCGGAATAAATTCCCGTTCCGAAAACCTGCTTTTCATCATTGAGGAAACACTGTCCATGGCAGCCGTGATTTCAGACGTAAAGCTCGAAACATCCACCACAGGCCCAACCGTAACGAAGACCGTATCTGACGGAGCAGATTCATCATTAGAACTGCAATTATAGGTAATGGTGTAACAATGATTTCCAGAATTGGCAGTGGTATCCGTATAGGTGGAGTCAACAATGTCAGAGGCAATCAGCACTCCGTCGCGATAGACGTTGACGGTATGACCGGTGGTCACATTGCCCTGAATCGAAATGTCATCTATACAGAAAATGTACTGGTTGAAGGAGATGCAATGGATGGCGACATATTTCGCTTGGGGCGGAACCAAAAAGGAATACTCCGTCCAGATAGTCGTCGAGGTAATCGGATCGCAATGGAGCGGGATGAAGCTAGCGGCACTGTTATCGGTCAGCGAATAGGACACAACAAACTGTTCGTCAGCAAATTGTAAAGAAAAACTGCGGGCATAAAAAGAGAAAGTGAACGCTTCCGAAAAATGTAGTTCAGGACTTACAATCCAGTCGTCATTATGAATCGTATAATGGAACGGACAGCCGAGAAATCTGTGACCGGAATGGGCCTGCACGTTGTTAATGCCTGTACCGTAGATCAACTCGTCATCCAGCACAATGTAAGCCATCGTCGCCCCTTCGTTTAGAAAGTTCAGCGAGGAAAAATTGGAAGTCGGCTCTCCGTCACCGTCAATGTAACTCCAACCTACCGTTCCGGATGGATTAATCGCACCATACTCATAAGCCTCCACATCATCGAAAATCGTAACCGTTTGAGAGGTACAAGTACCATTCCACGAAAGCGTTACAGCATTTCCTACCACATCCGCCGCAAGCCCTTCCGGCGCATCACAAGGCGAACTCGGCGGATTCAACATAATGCCAGCGGGCATACTCAAATCGTCCATCCAGACGCAATCGGAACCCTTTTTCTCATTCGTGTTTTTGTTGTAGCAGAACTTCAGCACATGATAGCCCGCCGATACATTGCATTGATATTCAGTCCAATCCGCGTAACCCGTCAGCGTATCCATCGGCTGACCGTCGAGGTAGAAGTAGAAGACCCCACCGCCGGGTGCGGAGAATATCTTACGAAAGTAGGAAATCGTCCCCCCTTCTGTCATATACACAGAAAGTTGCAATACAGATGCGATATTATCCTGATAATAATTCCCACTACGAACACAATAACTTCCGCTATGGGCCCCCTCGCTGGTCACCTCCCAAAGCGAACGGGTTCCCACGCGTTCCCACTGCAGCGCAGAGAAATCGCCAGTCTCCCAATCCTCCACCATCAGCGGGGAATTGTCTTGGGCTTGCAACGACAAAGCACCGAAGATCAGGGTCAATAACGAAAACAGTAGCGGTCTCATCATCGAAACTATTTTCTCATCGCCCCTCTAAGCCAGTCTAAAAAAGTTTCCGGCCATTTGGACAACAATTCGTTATTATATTTGGCCATTTTTTTCTGATTCACCCCGAAGCCATGCCCGCCAGAGGCTGAATTTATGTAAACGAGAACAGCTGCATCGGGGTCCGCGCCTATGTTCATATAAGCATTCAGCGAGTCGGCCATCATCTTGGCATTGTGCCAGTCCACGGTAGGATCGTCCTCGCAATTCAGCAGGAACACAGGACAGTGAACCTTGTCGGCATGCAGTTCCATGGAGAGGGAGTCCTGCATGACAGGGTCGAATCGGCGGCGCTCGCCCAGTAGCCCGCGGCGCGAACGTTTGTGTACGTATGGCGCACGCATCGTCACCACGGGATAAATCGCCGCCACGAAATCGGGAGCAACACTGTCGGGCAACAATTCCGCACCGCTGAGCACTAAGTGTCCGCCGGCGGAAAAGCCCATCGCCCCAACCGTCTTGTAGCCTTTCGATTTAACGGTTTTTAACGCCTCTTCCAGCGCATTCAGCTGACCGGGATACTGCGTGCAGCAACTCCTGCGGATGTGGGTGAACCACGACCACCAGCCGGAAACTGGGTATTCCAGCACGTAGGCGGCATAGCCGTTCTGATTCAGCCACTGCGCCACCTCGCTGCCCTCGCTCTTCTTCGCCAACCAGTAGTAACTGCCGCCAGGGCATACCACCACGGCGGTGTCGGACTTTCTGCCCTCCGGGAGGAACTCCGTCATTCTTTGCGCGAAAACGTTGTCTGTCAACAACATCGCACAAACACACAAGACGATACGTCCGAATATGTTCTTTATTTCTTTACCAAGCTCTTGCCCCTGCCGGGACTGTTTAAGGAATAATGTTTTATTCATCATTCTACATTCTACATTCATAATTTTCTTACAATCGCGTCCTTCTCTCCTATCACCGCCTCCGCCGTCATTACCGCCGTGAGCGGCACGCCGCAACAGCCGTGGAGATAGACGTTCTGGCCGGTCATGAAGAGGTTTTCGGCCTTGGTGCGGATGGGCAGATAACCGGCGTAGGGGTCGCGACTGTCCTTGCGCAGGCCGTAAAGCGATCCGTCCGGCTCGTTGAAGTAGTCGCGGACAGTGAGAGGAGTGGCGTCATAGACGGCCTCCACACAGGAGCGGAATCCCGGATGACGCATTTCCAACTTATTCAATATCAGTTCAGTATGGCGTTTCTTCCATTCCTCATACTCGCTTCCGCGCTTCCCGACAGTCGTGTCCGTCCAACGCTCGCACATTGAGAACGGGGAGAAGACAATCACCTGCAAGGCTCGAGCGTAAGGCCCTTGATTTCTATCGCATGGGGTAAAATAGACAAAGTTTTGCGGCCAATCCTGCTCGATGTACTTGCCGAAGTTCCACACCTTGTCGTAATCGTCCCAGCAGTAGCACGGATGATTCAAATACGGGAACGTTCCCTCCTTAAGCACCGCATAGACGCAATACGCCGAATAGTTGTTCGGGGCGGCGGACAACCGCGTGCGGGCGGCCTTCGTGAACAGCTGATTATTCACGATTTTTAACATGGCTTGCGGATGGATCGAGGAGACAAAAACATCGGCTTCGAACACGCGGCCATCGGCGGTGGAAAGCGACAGCACTCGTCCAACCTCAGTATAAATGTCCGTAACATCCGCATTGGTTAACACCTCGCCACCTAATTCACCGATACGCCTCACCAACGCTTCCGACAACTGCTCCGCCGGCCCTTCGAAACGGGAATGTCCACTGATATACAGATAGTTGATTAGCGCAAAGATGTAGGCGGGTGTATATCCGGTCTCGCCCCCGCACAAGGGGCTGAGGTAGGCCAACAGGCTGCGCAACTTCGGATTCCGCACATGATCGGCAATAAACTGCACCGACGACTGGTAAAAAGCCTCGTCGCCATGAGACCCCGACACGCTACCCGGACGGAGGAAGAAAAAGTCAACCTGATCGGCCAATGCAAACAGATGATCCACATAACGTTGGATATTCTCCTTCTCCTCCGGGAAAAGACGCTGGAAATAGTGTGTGAATGGCTCCCTGCCCTGCGGAATACGGTAGGTCATCCCGTCCTCGAAGCAGACCACTTCGTCCCCACATTCAGCATCCACCTGGCGGAAACGGAGCTGGTCGAGGATGCCGAGGTAGCGGCAGATGCGGTTGAGCGAACCACCGGGCTGGAGGCCGCCCACCACGTGCATGCCGGCATCGAAGGTCACCCCGTTGCGGGTGAACGACTGCAGACCGCCGCCCACGTGCGCACTGCGCTCCAGGACGGTCACCTTGTAACCCTCCTTGGCCAGAAGCGCACCGGTGAAGAGCCCGCCGATGCCGCCGCCGATTATCACCACATCGTTGTCCATAGTCCTTTTATGTAGTTTCTGTTTGCGGCAAGAATGCCGCTACTCCTAATTTGAAAGCGCAAATGTACATAAATTTCAAATATACACGGACATAATGATATTACCGTATGTAGAGACGGGGCATGCCCCGTCTCTACGTATAACAGAGGAAAAATACGATTTTTAAAACCACGTAGAGACGATGTACGCACCGTCTCTACCTATAATGCACTTTGTGTTTTATCCTTATTTCTGGGATTGAGAAGTAGAAGAACCATCCCCTGGATGTTGCTGACGGGCTTCTCTCTCCGCACGGGCTTTCTCCTTTATGGCTTCTTTGTCCTTGGAAACGCTTCGCTGGGGGACGGCGTGTGAACCATCGACAGCCGCACTGCTGGTTTGGGCACCGCCAACTGAAGCATGCTCCTGATGATCGCTACTCTGGGAACTTCCTTGGTTTCCAGAACTTTGGCTGCTGCCGTGATTCCCACAGCCCTGGCTGCTGCCATGACCGGAACAACCGCTACTGCCGTGATTTCCGCAGCCTTGGCTGCTGCCATGACCGGAACAACCGCTACTGCCGTGATTTCCACAGCCCTGGCCATCACTATGGCCGGAGCAACCGCCACTGCCCCTTTCGGCACGACAACAGGCAGGAAGTTTGGCACGGGCAGCCGCATCAGCCTTCACATTGTCGGCATTGTAACCCAACTTGCTAATTTCCGTGCGCAGCTGCTCGGGATTGGTCTTCTTCGTGTCGTAGGTGATGGTCAGCTTGGCCGTCTTCTGGTCGTAGGTGTAGGATTTCACGCCCTTGAAATAAGGCACATTCTCTTTGAATTTGTCGGCACACTTCTGGCAGACACCGTTGGTTTGGATCGTCACGGTCTGTTCGTTCTTCGAGGCCGCCTTCTGGGCACTCACACCCAGCGTGATGAGGCTCACTAAAGCCAATACAATCAGTCTTTTCATTCTTTTTTTCGTTTATTTATTGATTTGATTATTTCCAACTTCAATGCCAATTTTTCTTGACACGAATGTTTTTTAGACCGCTGCCGCGCAAAAAGTTTAATTTCAGCGCGAACCTCATCCAAAAAAACGGTGCAAAAATACACTTTTTTCGAACATAGAAAAAAGGGGAACCCTCGCGGATTCCCCTTGCAGTAGAGCCGCCATAATATGACGGCTCTACAATTCTTATTCCCCTCCTTTGGAGGGGTGCCCGCAGGGCGGGGTGGTGATTACCGTTTCACGAACGTCTTCGTCACCATACCCTCTTCCGTGGTCACGCGCACGAAATACATGCCGTCGGCCAGGCCGGAAATGTTAATGCGGGTCGGATTTTCGGTAACGATAACCGTGTTGACTAACTTACCGTAAACATCGAACACTTCAACAGTCTCAATTTGTACATTGTTCATTGTACATTGTACATTGACCACCTCCTTCGCCGGGTTCGGGTAGAGGCTCACGCTGTTGGCAAGCCAGCTGTCTATGCCGGTGGTCGTGGTGCCCGTCACAGCGGAACTCCACTCACTAAGATTGCCGTCGCCGCAGTTGGCCTGCACCTGGATTTCGTAGGAAGTCTCCGGCTGCAAACCGTTGATGGTGTAGCTGTTCGTACTGGAAGTCGCACTGCTCAGCGTGCCGCCCGCAGGACGGTACTGGATGTTCCAGCCGCTCACGTTGGCGTTGGCATCCCAAGTGATGGTGATGCTCTCGTCGGTCGTAGCACTGACGGTCAAGCCCGTGGGCACGTCGCAAGGCTCAACATCCTGGTTGAGAGTTGTAAAGGTCACATCGACACCGTAGTACGTGCCGTTGGCCGTGGTTACGAACGCACGATAGGTGTAGTCCGTGTTGGCGGTGAGACCGGTGATCGGGCTGGCCATCGTCGTGCCAGTGGCATTCACGGTGGTGTAGGAAGTGGCGGAAGCCTGTTTCCACTCGAAGCCCTGGGCCGTGATGGTCACGTTGTCGGGGTTGGAAATCGTGCCGTTCAGCGTGGCCGTGGTCTGCGTCACAGCACTGGCGGGCAGCGTGGTGGCGGAAGGCTCGGTGGGCTGGCCCTGTGCAAGCGTGGTGAAGATCAGATCGTTACCGTAAACGGTGGTGCCGTTATAGGTGATGAACGCCTTGAAGATATAGTCCGTGTTCGGGGTGAGGTTCGTGAGATCATAGGTGAGGGTGCTGCCCGTGACTGTCACATGCGTGTAGTCGGTGCCCATGAGTTCCATCCACTCGAAGCCCATCTCTGTGATAGTCACGTTGTCGGGGTTCGTGATAGTGCCGTTCAGCGTGGCCGTGGTCTGAGCGATGTTGCTGGCAGCCTGGGTGGCAACCGTCGGGTCGGTGACAACCGGGCCGGAACCGTTACAACTGGTCGTGAAAGTGGTCAGCGTACCGGAAGGCGTGCCAGAGGTGGCATAGATTTCCGTACCATCGGGACCATTCACGGTGAAGCTGGCCTCAGAATCATAGTTACCGCCATTCCAAATAAGGGTGGTGGGCAGGTTATCGCACAAGTTGACAACCTCTGTTGCAGTGCTGCCGGAAGTCAATCCCACCGTGGCGACATTGACACCGTTCTGTTGAACCGTGATTGAAGCGCCGTTCCAGCCGTCACCCCAAGAGTCGGTGAGGTTGAACGTGTAGGCGCACTGGTCAGCCAAAGCACAGATAGTGGTGGCGAAGGTGGCGGTGGTGGCAGAAGAGCTACCATCCGCACCGCAGTCGGCCACAACGCTCACCGTGTAGTTGGTGGCGGAGGTCAAACCGGTAATATTGGTCGTGTTGCCCGTAACCGTGGTGGTGAAATCGCCACAAGTAACCGTGTAGCTGTCGGCATTGCCGTCCCAGCTGACGGTGGCAGAGGTGAGGTCAATGTTGGTAATCGTCACATTCGTGGGAGCCGGACAGGCCACCGTGGTGGTGAACTGGATGGTGTTCGTGGCATCCGGCACAAGGTCGGTCGTGGTGCAGTTGGTAATCACGTACACGTCGTACTCAGTCTCGGGATCGAGGTTGACGAGCGTCACGCTTGTGGTGGAGGTGGTCTCCTGCAACCAAGGATCGTTCGGGTCGGCACTGTGCTCACGGTAGAAGACCGTCCAGGAGTTGTGGTCGGTGTCATTGTCCGTGAAGGTAATGGTGGCGCTGTGGGCGTCAACATTGGAGGCTTGCACACTGGTCTTTACAGGGGAAGGACAGTTGGGGATAAGTTCCACGGTGAAATCGTCGAGATTCCAGGATGCGGTGGCGCTACCGGTGTTGGTGTACCGAAGGGCGATACGCGAACCGGCGGGAGCCGTCATGCCGTTAAAGTCGAACGGGCCCATGTAGTTGCCGTTTCCGGCCACATGTTCCTGATTACCACGCGGACCAGGCGTGCCAGCGTATTCCAAGAAGACGAAAGTGGAGGTGTCGTATGCATCGGACATATAACCGACTTCCACCACACCGGTGCCGGGATGAGGAACGGCCGTAGCCCAGAAGGAGAGACGAAGTTCGGAAAGGTTGTTGGTAAACGTGGGCAACACCAACACATTGACAGAGCCCTTGAATTCGGCCGAATTCTCACCGGAATGACAGGATTGCGCATGACCGCAATAGACGAACGGGCCGTTGGGATGGACCGGCGTCTCCCAGCAGATGAAAGGTCTCTCTCCGCTGCCGGTATAGCCTTCGAAAGTCTCGGTCCACGCGCTGTCAGCCGTGATGGTGATGGGATCGCAGGAGGTATTGAAGGTGACTGCCGTCGAAAGGCTGGAAGTCTCATCCACCGAACAAATCGCCTGTACCTGCACGTTGTAGGAGGAACTGGGGATAAGGTTGTTCAAAACATAGAAAGTGTCAGTGGTGGTGTAATAGTTGGTGTCTGAGCTACTGATAACGTAAACGCCATACTCGCTGACATTACCGCTCCAAGAGACTTCAGCGCCCGAGGTGGTGACATTCGAGACCGCGACATTGGTGGGCGGGAAACAGGTGACACACATGGCCTGCAGGTCCAAGCCTGCTTTGACAACAGTATAGTCAGAGGTGAATTTCAGGGTCAGAGGACCTGTGGTAGACAAGACGTTTACTGTCTGGTTTCCGGAATATTGGGCAAGTTGCGTGCCCGTAGTTCCAACACCATCGTAAACATAAAGATAGTCATAGTTACTCTCCGTATTCGAGGTACCTGTGAGCGACATCTTCGCATTGGGATCGGCGGGATATATCACCAGCGTAAAGTCGCAGTTGGTGCTGTAATCACCGTTTACGCCGCCGTCGTCATAAATGAATACGCCGCAGGTGGTCAACGTGTCGCTGCCTGTAACGCCCATGTTGTAAACGCCGGTCTTCACAATAATCGGACCCGTCCACTGGCTCTGCATACCGCCACAGTCAGCCTGCACGTAGAAATCGTAAGAGGTGGCATTCTGCAGACCGGTGATCGTATAAGGATTGGCATCGGCGGGAACCGTTGTTCCTTCCGTCTCGGGATCGAAACCGGTAAGACCGTAGAGGATATTCCATTGAGTGGCCGAGCCCGTCTCCGTCCAAGCCAATGTAATCTCATCATTAGAGACGTTGGTGGAATGGAGGTTGGTGGGATACATACAGTTGGGACGCTCCTCAAGGAGGACATCGTCAATGTAGAAGCCGCAGCTTACGCCATTGGAGACGCGGAAGGCGACATACTGGCCGTTGTCCATGTAGTTTTCGAAAGAAACCTGCTGCAAACCGTACTCGTAGGTGTTGTAGGAGGAGAGGTCGATGGTGTCCATCACCACGAAGGTGGTGGGATCCGTTTTGTCACTCATCACACCCACCTCAAGATAACCCGTGTTACCACTACGACATGCATAGAAGCTGACCATCAGGTCGCTGACGTTAATGGTTGCATCCACCGCCGGCATAATGGCGATGTTGAAACAGTTGGAGGTGTGGTGGAAGTCCAGGAAATGTGTGCCGCTGTGAGCGTAACTGTTGCTCGGGATGTACACATAGTGAGAAGCATTGGAGGCGTAACGGTCCCAACAGACAATGTAATTCTCCTGCGCACCGGAGTTGTAAATGGCGGTCGCATCCTCAAAATCTTCGCTGTAAGGCAGTTGCGTGATGCTGGCGCATTCCGTACGGAAGGAGATGGACTCGCTCCAGGGACTCTCCTCATTGCCGCTGCACAAGGCGCGAACGCGCACGGAGTAGAGCGTATTGCCTGTCAGACCGTACAAGGTGGTGGAAGTGGTGGAAACCGTACCGTCAGAAGTCCAGTCGGCATCCGTCGAGGCCTTGTATTCCACTTCCCAAGAAGACTCCGAACCGGCGGACACCCACGCGATGTCGGCGGAATTCTCGGTCAGGTTGGAAGCGGTCAAGGTGTTCGGGCTGATACAGCTGCTGGCATCGCAATAGCTGAAGCGGAAGGTGTTCACCACGCTCAGCGGAGTACCATCTACACCCGGGTTGAAAGCATCGTAGGGAGAGCCGTCACGATATGCATAACGGGCCATCGATGTGGTGTTGCTGTTGCTGACCACATCGTAAGAGTGGGAGGAGGTATAGGAATTGGTGTGGTCGCTAAACACCACCAGCAAGTTGTCGGTGCCGTTATAAGAGAACACGGTGTCAAAATCGATTTTCACCCAGTCCCCAGTACCGAACTGAACATTACCAGAGAAGACCTGCGTAAACGTGACATTATTCGTGGCAGAGGGTAAGATCCAAGCAGCAGCCAAATCCATAGTGTCAGGAACATGAGCCAAATAGATGTCGCAAGCGCGCGTGGTCTGGGAGGTAGTGTTGTCCTTGACCGAGATGCTGGCGAAGTCATTGGGCGTACTCTCAAAAACATCGGCGGTCACGATTTGCTGGGAATAGGTGTTGCCATAATAAATATAGGTCGGCAGATAGCTGTTCGTGGTCGTGGCATCGCCCACGGAATAGTTCACGGGGTTGTTACACGGGGTCGTGAAGCTGACAAACACGGTATCGCTGGATTCTCCATTGGTGCAGGAGGTGAAAACACCCACAGTGTAGGAGGTCGTCTCATTCAAACCCGTCAGGAGGTACGTGGTCTCCGTGCTGGTCTGGACATCCTCACTTCCTGTTGTGTTGTCTGTAATCACAATATTGTACTCCGACACCTCGCCAACAGTCGTGGGATCCCAAGTCAACGTGGCATTCGAGCCGTAAACATCGGTGGCAGCCAGGTTGGTGATGGGAGAACATTGCGGGGCAAAGTCCACCGTAATGTCATCAATGCAAATATTCGTGTAGTAGCTACTAATCAGGCCTTTGATGGCAATGTAGTCGCCAACGGCAGCATTGCCAAGGTAAACAGTATGCTCCTGATAGGTGTTGGTGGCATCGTTCGCAACCGTTTGCAATGCCGTGAAAGTGCTGGCATCGGTAGGATCCGTCATCGAGCCAATCGTCATGGTGTTGGAAACGTTGCCAACTCTGGCGTAGAACTTCAACATCAGGTTGCTGAGCGGATAGGTGACCGTGTCCAAAACCTTAGGCAGGATGAAAAATTGCTCAGTGCCCGAATTATAGGAGTAAAAATAGATAGACTTGGTTCCACTGTATGAATAATAGGAATAGTCGTATGCGTAGGGGTAGTTGTCGGGAGTGATTCTCTCATAACATTCCGGAACACTGCTGCTGGTGGCCGTTTCGAAGTCATCGAAGAACGGAATGACCGCAATGCCACAGCTATCAACGTAAGTGACCACAATGCTATGGTTCTCGTGGATGTTGGTGAAATCATACGAGGTGACCGCACCTTGCGACACACCGTCGATTTCCGCATCCTGGAGGACGTAGCGGGCCGTGTTGTTGAAGGCGAACGTCTGGTCGCCGCCGGCCGTGGCAGTGAAGACACCGTTCGTGCCGTAAGGCTGCACCAGGTTGGAGAGATGCAGAGTGTCGCCCGTATCTAACAGTTCCAGAATGGAGATGGTATAGGTGTTAGAGAGGTAAACATTGATGGTGCCCAGTGTGCCGCCGGGATTCACCGAAACAGCGACCGTACCCTCGCCGAAGGTGTCGCCGTAAAGCTCATTGCCGTTCAAGGTGACACGGCACACACGGTAGTTGGTCTCGGGAGTCACCACGAGGCTAATGTTGTCGCTACTGCCGCAGCCCACCGTGAAAGAGGACTGATTGAGGGTGGCGTGCGTCTGGCCGTCTGCACTGGCAACCACCTCAGCGGTGACAACAGCGGACGGGAAAACGGTGATGGTAATCGTGTGCGTGCCGGTAGTGCCGGACAAGGTAGTGCCGGTCATCGTGTAGGTGGTCGTGGTGGTAGGAGTCACCGCGATGCTCTGGGTGGTCTGACCGCCAGGAGTCCAAGAATAGCTGTCGTAGCCCACACCGGTGAGCGTCACCGATTCGCCCTGACAGATTTCCGTGGCGGAAGCGCTGATGCCCGCCATGCAGGAGAGGATAGGATAACCGTTGTTCATGCCGTTGTCCGCCATGAAGGCGTCGCCGAGCGTGGTGGCGAAAGCGCTGGTCTGCATGTCGGTCTCCGTCATGACAGTTGCGTCGCGACCGGAGCTGTAAGTGGTGGTGATGTTGCTGTAAGCGTTTGTGAAGTTGAATTTGCCGTTATCTGCATGTCCGAGGATACCGCCGTAAGCCAAATGGTCAGCCATAACAGGATCCATCGTACCAGCAAAATAGACATTCGTAGCGTCAATCTTCTGGCCGTTGCCCACCAGTCCGCCGAGGTACTTGCCGTGAACGTGACCGGTAAAGCCGCAGTTGGTGAGGTAAGTCCAGTAGGAGCCATTCTGCATCTTCCAGTTACCACCGAGAATACCGCCGTTGTTGTTGCCGTTGGTGGCCTCCACACGACCGTTGATGACAAGGCAGTTGGAGATATAGACATTGCCGTCGTTTTGCGTGTAGCCCACCAAGGTGCCGGACATACCGTTGGCCTTCACCACGGGGTTGACGAAAATGATGGAGTCAATCGTGCAGGGATAGGTCACACAACCGAAAAGACCGGCCTGGAAATAGCTGGACTTCTCGCAATACATGTTGTAGATGATGTGGCCGTTGCCTTTAAACGTACCCTGGAATGCGTACTGGGAGTAGGAATAGGAATCCTCCCCTGAAGCACTGGCATAACCGCCAATGGGCACCCAATTGTTGGTGGAGTCGTTGTCAGAATTCAGCCAGATGTCGGCCGTCAGGTTCAACGTCATCCCGTTGAACGTGGTGGTCATGTTGGTCATCAGCTGCGACACACCCGCCAACTGCTCCGGCGTGGAGATGTCGAAAGAGGTCTGGGAAGCATCATACCACGAGATGTCCGCGGTGCCGTTCCAAACCGTCTGCGCCGACACCGGCGAGGCCGCGAAGCCCAACGTCACAAGCGTCAGCAAAAGCAATAAAAACTTTTTCATACTTTTAATTTTGGTGAATAATTTATTGATAATTTACATTTTTCCAAATTACAGCATACAAGGGCGCAAAGATACAACTTATCGTTATCAAATATCAATTGTTGATAACTTGTTGAAAAAAAAAAAGGGAACCCTTGCGGATTCCCCGTCAATTATTACGTGTAGATACGTGTGATACGCGGAGATAAGATTACCGTTTCACGAACGTCTTCGTCACCATACCCTCTTCCGTGGTCACGCGCACGAAATACATGCCGTCGGCCAGGCCGGAAATGTTAATGCGGGTCGGATTTTCGGTAACGATAACCGTGTTGATGAGTTTGCCGTACACATCGTACACTTCAACGGCCTCGATTTGTACATTGTTCATTGTACATTGTACATTGACCACCTCCTTCGCCGGGTTCGGGTAGAGGCTCACGCTGTTGGCAAGCCAGCTGTCTATGCCGGTGGTCGTGGTGCCCGTCACAGCGGAACTCCACTCACTAAGATTGCCGTCGCCGCAGTTGGCCTGCACCTGGATACTGTAAGTAGTTCCGGGCTGCAGTCCGTTGATGGTGTAGCTGTTGGTGTTGGAGGTGGCGGAACTCAACGTGCCGCCCGCAGCACTGTACTGGATATTCCAACTGCTGACATTGGCATCGGCATCCCAAGTGATGGAAATGCTCTCATCCGTCTCAGCACTGACCGTCAGACCGGTGGGCACTTCGCACGGCTCGGGCGTGTCATCGGGCAGCGTCATAAAGGTCTGCTCGCCGCCGTAAATCGTCTGACCGTTGTAGATGATGAACGCCTTGTACGTGTAGCTCGTGTTGGCGGACAGACCGGTGAGCGTGTGCGTCAGCGTGGAGCCCGTCACCACAACAGGAGTAAAGGTGCCGCCCGCCGCGGGCTTCCACTCGAAGCCCTTCGACGAAATCGTCACGTTGTCGGGGTTCGTAATGGTGCCGTTCAGCACGGCGGAAACCTGCGTGATGGTCGTGGCAGGATTGGTGGCCACTGTCGGGTCGGTGATGACCGGTCCGGAGCCGGCTAACGACACTTCAATGTCGTCAATGTACCAGGAAGTTAGGTCGGACGAGCCGTTCGGGCGGATGAAACGGAAGGCTATCCGCGTGGTGGACGGCAGGCCCAGACCGGCAAGGTCAGCAAAGGTTCTCGTCGTCTGCGTGTAGGATTGGTCGGTCAGCGACTGCAAGGAGACGAACGTGGAGGAATCGTACGGGTTGGTCATGTAACCCAACTCCAACACAGCGTTCTGGCTGCTCCAGTGGTTGTTGTAGGCCCAGAAGGAGACCTGCAGCTGGCTGAGGTTCTCCACGAAGAGCGGCAGGGCAGTCACAATGTCACCGAAAGCCACTTCCAAAGCGCTCGACCCAGTGTGGGCGATGCTGGCCGTGGGTTCAATATGCGGATAAGTGTGGCCGTTGCGGTAGCCGGTGGACGCCGACACCCAACAGCTAAGGACAGTCTCATCAGTGCCTTCGAAACTGGTCGTCCACGGCATGTTAGCCACGGAGATGGCGCCACAGGAAGTGGTGAAGTTCACAATGCTCGTCTGGTCATCGCCGGGAACACCGCCACAAAGCGTGACCACATATACTCCGTAGTTGCTGCTGGCATTAAGTCCCGTAATGAGGTTGCCAGTCGTGGAGTTCACATTCACAGAATTCCAAGTGCTGGTGGGAGTTCCCGCCACACCGTAGTAGATAGCCCAAGCATTGTGTGCAGGGTTGTTGTCCGTGAAGGAGACCTCCGCACTGTTCTCGGTAATGTTCGAGACAATGACAGAAGCGCTTGCAGGAGCGGCACAGGCGGGAATCAACTCCACGGTGAAGTCGTCGAGATTCCAACCGGCATCGCTGGCCGTCGTACCCGTGAAGAGGAGGGCAACACGACCGGATGTGGCCTGCACACCGTTGAAGTCGAACGGTCCCATGAAGTTGCCGTTGCCGCCAGCAGAGGAACCTCTCGGTCCGGGAATGCCGGCATCACCCAGCGGCTCGAAGGAGGTCGGATCATTCAAGTCCGTAATGACACCGACCGTCACGGTGGTGGTTACACCCCAATGGGTGCTCCAGAATGAGAGACGCAAATCGTGGATATTATTGGTAAACTCCGGCAATGCCAGCATATTGGACGCACCCTTGAACTCAACCGTGTTGGTTCCCGAATGGGCCGCTTCGCCGTAGTTCAGATAGGCTCTCGGATAAACGTTGCCGTTGCTGGCCGTATAGGTAACAGGAGTCGCCCAGCATACGAGCTCGGAGTTGGTGAAGCCCTCGAAGCTCTCTGTCCACGGGTTGGTCGCATCAATGGTAATGGCGCCGCAGGACGTGCTAAAGGTGAGCGTCTGAGAAAGCATGGAGGAATCCGCACCGCAATAGCCCTTCACCGTCACTTGGTAGGTGGTGTTACTGGTAAGGCCTGTCAGCTGCAAGCTATTGGCTGTGGTGGTCTGGTAGTCCGTCCCGTACACGGAGGTAATCGTCACCCCGTAGGAGTCGCTGTTTCCGGTCCAGGAGAGGGTGGCGGAGTTCTCGTCCACATTGCTCACCGCAAGACCGGTCGGCGTGTTACAGGTAATCGGCGCCAAGACGATATTATCAACGGCGGCCGGTGGGTTACTCACCGAATAAATCTCGTTACGCCAATGGAACACCAGACGATAGATCTTGTCCCCATTGCCCATGCCCGTGAACTGGTCGGCGGAAATCAGCATTTCCTCATGCTGCCAGGTGCTCTCTTGTGACAGCCAGTGCTCTCCGCCAGGCTGACCGGAGAGGTCGTAGCCGGGAGGATTGTTGCCCGGGGTGAGTTCCACGGAGGGATCCAGCCAATAGACACGCAAGAAATGATAGTGTGCATTACTGCCCTGCGCCTTCCAGTCGAAAGAGAGTTTCAGTTCGGTGGTGCCGTCGGGAACCAAAATGTCACGATAGGCGTAAACCTTGCTGGTCGTGCTCGAATAGGTATTGGAAGCGCCGTTGTCGTTGGAGACGTACAGACCGTTCGCGCCACCAACCGTAGTGTTCACGTCGCTGGTGCTATCCGTAGGCATCCCAATGAACCACTTGTTGGCTTGCGTGCCGTTGATGGTCACCCACTGGAGGTTGTCGGTGGCATCCTCAAAGTCGGTGGTATAAGGCAGCGTGGTCGGAACCGTAGTCGTGGTGAAGCTCACCGTAGTCGTTTGATCCTCACCCTCAACGCCGCCACAGAGCGTCTTCACATAAACCTCGTACATGGTGTTGGGATTGAGACCGGCCAGGACATTGCCCGTGGTGGATGTTACGTTCTGGGAAGCCCAGTTGTCCGTGGAAGTACCCGCTTCACCATAGTAGATAATCCAACTGGTATGGCTGGCGTCCTCATCGGTGAAAGAAATTTCCGCGCTGTTCTCATCGACATTGTCAACAGTGACAGAAGTATGGGCAGGAGCGGCGCAGGAGGGGATAATCTCTACAGTGAAGTCATCCAAGTTCCAGCCAGAGCTTGAACCGGGACCGGTGTAGAGGATGGCGATACGGCCGGAAGTAGCCTGCACATTGTTGAAATCGAACGGGCCCATATAGTTGCCGTTGCCGCCAGCGGAGGAACCGCGTTCAGCAGGAGTCCCAGCAAGGCTAACAGGTTCGAAAGTGGAAGTGTCGGCAATGTCCGTAATCACACCGACAACGGCTTGCGTGTTACTGAAACTGTAGCCCGTAGCCCAGAAAGACATGCGCAATTCGTGGATGTCATTGGTAAACTCGGGAAACACTAACATATTGGTATTGCCCTTGAATTCGATGGTGTTGCCAGCGGAATGAGCCGCCTGACCATAATTCAGCAACACATTGGGGAAGACGCTGCTGCCATTCGTGTAGGTGACAGGTGTTTCCCAACAGACGGGCGTGGAACTGGTATAGTTTTCAAAGTCCTCCGTCCATGGATTTGTCTCCGTGACGGTGAACGCACCGCAAGCCGTGGTGAAGGAGGCCGCCGTCCAGTAGCTGTACTCGCCACCGCCGCAGTCAGAACGCATCCGCACAACATACGTAGTATTGGGGAGTAGACCCGTAATCACCTCAGACATAGATGTCACCGTACCCATGCTGACCCAGTTTGTGTCGGAAGCCAGACGGTACTCCATCTCCCAGGCACTTTCCTGATAGCCGGCTACCCAGTTCACAGTCGCACCGTCGCTGGTGGGGTTGGTGATGTTGAGGCTCGGGGCGGCGCAGGTGGAGTTGTCACAGGCGGCACCGAAGATGACATTGTTACGGGAAGTAGTGGAACTGTTTCCTGTGCCGCTGGTAGGAACAGAAGCGGTACTGTAGGCACTGGCATCCTGATAAGCATAACGGGAGGCCGTGAACGGAGCCGTGTGCGTACGCCATGTGTTGCCGCTCGCATAGCTGCCGGTCATATCCAACACGATCAGCAACAGATTGTCCGTACCGTTGTATTCGAACGGCTGGGAGAAGGTGAACGTGTTGAGACCGTTTTGCAGCGTTTGGGCCGTATCAAACACCAGCGTCGCAGTCGAGGCGTCAATCCAGTTGGCACCAGAAGTTTCAGTGGTATGCATCAAATAAATCTTGTAGGTACGGTTGACGCTGCCGGCGACCTTCTCAAACGTCACCGACTCGATGCTTCTCGGCGAACCGATTTCAGAAGCAAGGAAGAGCTGCTGCGTATAAGAATAATTGTAGTAGCTGTAAGAAGGCAGGTAACTGTTCGTAGCCGTGCCGTCACCGATGGTGAAATCACCACCCACCAAGCACTTGGTGCGGAAGGAGGTCACCACCCAGTCGCCGGTGGAGAGGTCGGCGCAGTTAGGTCTCACCCGCAAATCGTAGTCGGTGGAGAAGTCCAGACCGCCCAACAGGTAGGGATTGTCCGTGATATTGTCCAACGTCGTCCAGTTTTCCATGCCTGCTTCGGAATACTCGACAGTGTAGCTGTCCACCGTGCCAAACGGACCGGGTGTCCAAGACACCATTGCGGAGGAGCCGGTAATATCGGAAACCGCCAAACTGCTGATGGGCGAGCAGGAAGGCTCGTAGTCAATCGTCACATCGTCAATGTAGAAACCACAGCTTGAAGCGTAGGAAACGCGGAAGGCGATGTACTTGCCCGTGCCCTGGTAGCCGCTGAGACTGACAAACTGCTCCTTGTAGGCGTAGGTGTTCATCATGGAGAGGTCGATGGTGTCCACCGGCACGAACGTGGAGTCGTTGGTCTTGTCGGTCATCACACCCACCTCTAAGGTGCCGGAGGAACCGGTTCTGCAAGCCCAGAAGTTCACCATCAGCTGGCTCACGTCAAAGCTTTGGTCCAGTTCGGGCGCAATGGCAATGTTATAGCAGTTCGTGGTATGGTGGAAGTCCAAGAAATGCGTACCGCTGTGCGCATAGCTGTTGCTCGGCACATAGACATAGTGGGCGGGATCGGATGCGAAACGGTCCCAACAAATAATATAGTTATCTTGTGTGGTGGAATAAATACCCGTTTCAAAACCCTCAGTATATGGCAGTTGCGCAATCGGTCCGCAGTCGGTGCGGAAGGAAGCGTCAATGCTGGTGCTTTCAAGACCACCACAGTCGCCCCACACGTAAACGTCGTATTCGGTGTTCGGGTTCAAACCGTAAATAGTGTAGAAAGTGTCATACGAGGTCTCCATCGTGCCCTCGCCGGGCGTAAAGCCGGTCGGGCCGTACTCAACATACCAAGTGCTGGCATAGCCAGGTTCAGTCCAATGGATGTCCACCGTCTCGGATGTGGTTGCATCCACCACAAGGTCGACCGGATGCTGGCACACCGGGATGTAGTCCAACGTGATGTCATCCAAACGCATGTAGTCGCCGCCGTTGCCCTGCGTGACACGGAAGGCAATGTATTGGCCATAGCCGGTGTAGTTCTCAAAGGAATACTCCTCCAGAGTCCAGTCGCCGAGAGCCGGCGTGTCCACGACCTCAAAGGTGGTCGGGTCGTTCTTGTCGGTCATCACACCGAGCTCGAACACAACATTGGAGGACTGCGTTCTTCTCAACCAGTAAGTAATCTGCAACTGGTTCAGACTGATGCTCTCATCCACCTTTGGCATAATGGCGATGGTCGTCATGTTGGAGCCGTCATAGAATTTCAAACATTTGGACGCGGAATGCGCGGCGCTGGAATTGTTGATAAACACAGGCTCTGAAGGATTGGAAGCGTAACGATCCCAACAATAGACGTATTGGTCGTTGCCGGAACCGTACACGTCACTGCCGGCAAAGTTCTGGGTGTAAGGCAGGTTTATAATCGGCTCACACTCCGTGCGGAAGGAAACTGTCCCTGTCCACTCGCTGGTGCTGTTGGGGCCACAAATGGCACGAACACGGGCCTGATACTGCGTATTGGCATCCAAACCGTAAATCGTATAATCGGAACCGCTGAAGCTGCCCATGGAAGTCCAGTCGGCGTCACCGTCAGCCTTGTACTCGATTTCGCAGTTCTGGGAGGCGTTGGGGTTATACCAGGAGAGTTCGGCGGAGAAATCGTCCACCGTGCCTAATGTCACCGTGTTCGGCACAATGCAGGACACCACGTCACAGGCGGTCAGACGGATATTGTTGACCTGCGTGTGGAGCGTACCCGACGTCGGCATGTTGGTGATACTCCAGTTGTCATTCGCATCGTGGGTGTATTTGCACTGCGAACGGTTGGTGTTGGTGTTTACGGTGTAAAATTTGGCATTGCTGTTGTTCACCTCACTGCCCGTGATATCGTTGACCACCAACAGCAAATTGTCAGATCCGTTGTAGTAGAAATTGGTGTCGAAAGCGATATTCACCCAGCGGTCAGTGCCGTTGCGGTTGAACACCACCGGACCGGAATAGACATGCACGTAATCGCCAATCGGCGTCGCCCACACATTCTCCGTGAAGACGGCATCGGCGGTGTGCGCCATGTAGATGTCCAACGTGCGGGTGATCTGTGAAGCGTCGTTGTATTGGAACGACATGCCGCTGAACTCAGCCGAAATATTGTTGAAATCGCCCGGGAGATAGATTTGCTCCGTGAAAGAGTTGAGATAATGGTTGGACATCGGGAAGTGGTTGCCCTCGGTAGTGTACGTGGAGGTCGGGTAGCTGTTGTTCACGGCCTCAATGGGCGCGACACACGGCGTGGTGATATTCACGTAAACCGTGTCGCTGCCGTAACCATCCGTACAGAAGGTATAGACACCAATCTGATAAGATGTGTTCTCCGACAGTCCCGTCACCATATAGCTGAGGTCCGTAGTGGTGTATTCCGTCATGATTCCAGTAGCCACCTCATACACAACAATATGGTAATCAGCAAGCTCACCCGTAGTATGGGCATTCCAGGACACGGTGGCGTTGGTACCATAGATATTAGAGGCGGAGAGATTCTGTACACCCGTGCAGGTGAGGGCGTCAGTCATGTTGATGACCACGCTATTGACAATCTCTTCGGACATCACCGTGATGGTGGCAGGACCGTAGGTGAACTCGCCGTAAACCTGCGTGCCGTTCATATAGACGCTGGCCACGCGCCAGTTATTGTCGGGATAGACGGTGAACGTCACCGCCTCAGGAGTGCCGCAGGTCGCCGTGGCGGTCTCGGGCGTCACCGTGGCATGTACCAAACCGTCGGAAGAAGCAGCCACTGTGGCATTGACAACGGCCTGCGGGTACACCGTGACCGTGGAAGTATGGGAGGCGGTGACGCCATTGGAAGCATATCCCGTCACCGTGTAGGTTGTGGTCGTTGAGGGCGACACCGTGATGCTCTCGGTCGTCGCACCGGTGCTCCACACGTAAGAGTCGTAACCGAAGGCCGTAAGCGTCACCGACTCATTCTGACAGATATTCACGGCCGCAGGCCGGATTCCGGCCATGTACGACATAATCGGATAGCCGTTGTTCACGCCGTTGTCCAACATGAAGGCATCGCCCAAAAGGGTGATCATGCTGTCGGACTGCATCTCGGCCTGCGTGACCGGTGTGCCGTCGTTGGAGGCGGAAGACTGCGAAGTGGAACTCAGCACTTGCGTGTAGGAATAGCAGTTTGTGCGGTCGCCGCCGTGAGCGGTCATGCCGCCATAGTTCGTGCCGAAGGCAAAAAGCGTGCCGGCAAAGTAGGCGTTCGTGATGTAGGAGCGTTCGGCGTTGCCCGCCATGCCGCCGGGATAGTAACCCGTGATGCTGCCAGTGACACCACAGTTCTGGATGTAGGTACTGCCGTTGTTCGGGTAGCTGGCACCGACGATGCCGCCGATATTGTTACTGCCGGAGGAGTTCACACCCTCAATACGGGCGTTGATAACCAGACAGTAACGGATATACACAGAGGAACTGCCTCTCGGATAACCGGCAATGCAGCCCATCATGCCTCGCGACTTCAACACCGGATTGACCATGACCAACGAGTCGATGGCGCAAGGGTTCTCCAACGCGCAGAAGAGACCTGCGTGGAAGGTGTTCCCCTTGTCGCAGTAGAGGTTGTAGATGGCGTAGCCGTGGCCATTGAAATGGCCCTTGAAGGCGTTGCCGGTGCTCGGGGACTCCGCCGTCGGGGATCCGCCGCCGATAGGCACCCAGTTGTTGGTGGAGTCGTTGTCGGCGTTCAACCAGATGTCGTTCACCAGATTCAGCGTCTTCCCGTTGAAGGAGGTGCCGGTGTTCACTAACGCGGCAAGTCCCGCCAACTGTTCCGGCGTGGAAATATCGAACGAAGTCTGCGAGGCATCGTACCACGAAATGTCCGTGGTGCCGTCCCAAACGGTCTGTGCTTGCATCGTTGGGTTGAGACCCATCACGGTGACAAGGCACATCATTGCAATGATGTAAAATCTTTTCATAAGCGTACTAATATTAATAAAATTAAACAATAGATTCTTATTATTTCTTTCAAAAAACCACGCGCTGACGAGCTTTCTATCAATCTTTCAAAAAGTTCGCAAATAAACAATTTTTTTTCGTTTGTCACGTTATCCTTCGACTTGCAAAAATGTTCCAAAGCAACGATTATGACAAGAACGATAAAAGAACTAACCTTGAAGGAAATGGGTCGAATGGCCGGAAAAGATCACGGGGAATACCTCGGGAACCAACTGCTGATGGTCATGAGCGCCATGCAATTCGGCAAGAGCTTCATGCATGATAGTCAGCCTTACCGGGTGGAGGACGGAAGAGTGTTGCGAATCACCTCGGGCAACGCCCAGATGATCGTCAACATGAAGCCCTACAGTCTTTCAGCTGGAACAATGCTCGTTTTCCCAGCCAATTCTATTATGGAAATTGAAGAAAAGGACGAGGAATTCGACTTTCAAATTTTTTCCTTCCGCGACCTGCCCGACGAGATTCTTTTCAAGGAGTGCACCATTTTCCACCTGTCGGAGGACGATTGGAACCTTATGGGCGAGTACTTTCAACTGTTACGGCATACCCTTAACCGCCAACCGCTGTCTCTGAAATCGATCCGATTCCTGCAGACCGCGCTGATGTCTGAGCTTCAAAATATCACCAAAAAGGGAAATGATAACAATGACCATAAGACTGCGGCGAGGAAAGAAACAATCTTCCAACAATTCGTGAATTTAGTCAACCTGCATGCCGAAAAGGAGCACAATATCGCATTTTATGCCGACAGGCTGTGTCTGACGCCCAACCATCTGGGCACCACCATCCGGAAGGCCAGCGGGATGACGGTGCAAGATTGGATTCACCGCCGCATCATCCAGCAAGCCAAACTTCTCTTAACATATAGCGACATGCCTGTTGTCGAGATTGCCGAACAACTTCACTTTTCGACTTCATCCTCTTTCTGCAAGTTCTTCAAAAAAGAAACCAACATGACACCCCGAAAGTATCGGGAAGAGAGCGAGGTGCGCTGAAAACCTTTTACGCAGCAAGAATTCCTCTGACAACCGCACAAAAAAAAGTCGGTTTTTTGTGTTGATAAAATATTTTTTTCATCAGGGTTGCACATAACAAAAAAAAGTGTATTTTTGCCGCGTCATTTCGACACCCAAATGGCGGTTGTAGCTCAGTTGGTTAGAGTACCGGATTGTGGTTCCGTGGGTCGTCGGTTCGAATCCGACCTGCCGCCCGAAAGAGACGCAAAATCATGCGTCTCTTTTTTTTGTCAACCGAATCCATTCGGCGACACAAAACCCGGCGTGGATGACAAAAACAGGAAAGAAGAAACCGCCAAAAAGGATGTCAATCCTCCACGATTAAACCGTAAATTGTTGATAACTTGAAATATAGCTATTGTTGAAAAATATTCAACAAATGGATTGCGGGTTTCGAAAAAAAGTGTATTTTTGCAGCCTCAAATTTTAGCAGTAAATATCAGAAGAATAAAACGATAAGGCAATGAAAAACGAGTTGATTCAATACGTAGAGGATAATTTTATCACGACTCAGGAATTCCCGAAATTCAAGGCTGGCGACACCGTCAACGTGTCCTACAGAATCGTTGAAGGTTCCAAAGAGCGTATCCAGCAGTTCCAGGGCGTGGTGCTGCAAATCAAGGGCAACGGCGTGAACAAGACGTTCACCGTGCGCAAGATCTCCGGCGGCATCGGCGTCGAAAGAGTCTTCCCCTTCACCACCCCCATGATTTCCGACATCAAGGTCGTGAAACGCGGCGTCGTCCGCAGAGCGAGAATTTACTATCTCCGTAATTTGACGGGTAAGAAAGCCCGTATTAAAGAGCGCAGAGGGTAATCATAATGTAAAGATTTTAATGGTTAATGAAAAAGGATGGTTTCGGCCGTCCTTTTTTCGTTCACGCGTATTCGGAATTTGTGTACCTTTGCACCCCGAAAATCAGACCGAAAAAAATGGCATTAATTCAGACAATGGAGGCGACGGGCGCGAAGCTCTTCAAGTACCGGGGACAAATCCCGGTGCTGATTTTTGCGCTTTCCCTTCCCATCCTGTTCTTCACCAACGACAAACTTTACGACAGCATTAACTTCCACTGGGGTTGGGGCGGTCCCCTGTACACCATCTGCACCATCGTGTCGTTGCTGTTGGTCTTCGCTGGTCTCGCCCTGCGCGCCTACACGGTATGCACAACCCCGAAAGGCACCTCCGGCCGCAACACCGCCAAACAGGTCGCCGACCACCTCAACACCAAGGGCATCTACTCCGTGGTGCGCCACCCGCTCTACCTCGCCAACTACCTCATCTGGGCCGGGCTGCTCGTCTATACGATGAACATCTTCGCCTTCGTCACCGTCTCTCTTGTCTATTGGATTTATTATGAGCGCATTATGATGGCCGAAGAAGCCTTCCTCCGCTCCAAGTACGGCGACGAGTTCGAAGAGTGGGCGGCAAAAGTGCCAGCTTTCATCCCGAAATGGTCCCTCTACGAACCCGGAATGCTCCA